>Ga0172374_1000008_pt1 | contig 209860 bp, 236 predicted proteins | sample LakKiv3m_FD_114536 | JGI IMG/M metagenome (GOLD analysis project Ga0172374, IMG submission 114536) | Freshwater microbial communities from Kabuno Bay, South-Kivu, Congo - kab_092012_10.3m | ecosystem: Environmental > Aquatic > Freshwater > Lake | place: Democratic Republic of the Congo... | reverse complement strand
CCTGCTTGCGCAAGTGCGTTAATAACTGAAGAAACAGAGAGTTGGTATTGGGAAAGTTTTTCTTGAGAGAGAATAACTTGTACTTCGCGTGCGCGGACACCAGATACATCAACTGACGCAACGCCGGGGAGACGCTCAACCTCATCTTCCACGAGCTTTCCTAGTGCAGTGAGTTCTGCGGCTGCTAAATTTCCTGAAACGGCAAATTGAAGAATGGGCTCATCAGCAAAATTTACATCCGACACGACAGGATCAGTTGCTTCGTCAGGTAGCTCAGGTTTTGCAAGGTCAACAGCGTCTTTCAAAAGCTGTATGGATTTGTCGATGTCTGCTGATGCATCAAATTCAACTGATACAATCGAAAGTCCAGCGGAAGAGTTTGAGGTTACCTTGGACACTCGCTCTACCGAAAGCACACGGTCTTCAATTTTATCTGTAATCAAACGCTCCACGTCCGAGGCTGATGCGCCAGGAAGCGCAGTTGATACGATTCCAAGAGGAATAGCTATATCCGGAGTCGATTCTTTTGGAATTGCAATGAGTGCATAGAGACCTGCGAGCGTGAGCACGCCCATTAAAAAGAGCGTGAACTGGTGGCGATCTATGAAGAAGCTCCAAAATCTACTCATATGGACAAAGCTCGCATATCACTCATCTGCTTTGTTGCGGGGGCCCCTCGGGTTTCTCCGCCGTATTTCAAATACGTCTGCAAAACCCTTAGCCCCGCGCCTCGCATCTGAAGCGATATACAAGCTTTTTTCAGAAGCGTATAAAAAATTCTATTCATTATGTGTGTTCACACGCTGACCTTCTGCAAGTCCGCGCGCGTCAGTCACAATACGGAGTGTGCTCTCAAGAGGCGTAAGAATTTCAAGCAATTCTCCACGCACGTCTCCAATCTCAACCGGTATCGCAACGAGCACGCCGTCTGTGACGGTAAATATCGCACGTGAGAGGGAAGAAAGCTTTACAGCAGAAAGAGGAAGGAGGGTAGGACCGCTCACCGCTTCAGGCGCAGCTCCCGGGAGCGTGACGCGAACAGTTTGTCCGTTTACCAGTTCTGTCGTGTTGCCTTGTGCTGCAATGCGCACTTCAATTTGGCGCGTTACCGGGTCAAGTGCTGGAGCTATGGCCGTGATAATACCGCTCATAGTTTCTTCAATGCTCACCTGCGTACCAACAGAAAGGGATGTGCGCTCTTCTTCTGAAACATACACAATAACTTCAAGTGCGCCGTTTTGCGCCACCGTAGCGACATGAGAAAGAGCACCCACATATTCCCCCGTACGGATAGGAAGAAAGTTCACGGTTCCGCCAATGGGTGCCCGAATAATAGTCTTTTCAAGATTAGATTGTGCAAAGCGCAGGTTTCCGAGTGCAGACTTTACCCCTGCATCCACCGATGCTGTCGAAGAGGTGGATCCACTTCGGTATGACGCCTGCGCACTCGTAAGCGCAGAAAGTACGCCGCTTATACTTGCACGCGCCGTTGCAAGTGCTGCGAGCTGTAAAGAAGTCGCACGCGAGTCAGTGCGGGTTGCGGCATCTGCAAGCGCATCTGCAAACTCCTGAATATCACGAGCAATAAATTCTGCTTCCTGGAGAAGGGGTTCAGGATCTTTGCGGTCGGCGTTCATGACAGAATCACGAAACCCGTTCATGGTGCGTTCAATATCTGCGCGAGTACGGGAAAGAGTGGTAGGGTCAGAGCCCGCTGGATTAATCAAAAGTTGAGGACCGCTCGGAGAGGGATCACCGAAGAATGTGTCTATGTTATTTTCAAGTGTCGTATCAAGTGTGGTGAACGCATCTCGATACGCATTTCTCGCTGCAGTAGCTGAATCCTCCGGGGATACGGATGCTCGTGCAGCAACCGCTGCATCATACGCTCCTTCTGCTTGAAGTACTGCGGCTCGCTGTGCGCTGTTTTCAAGCTCTGCAATAACAAACCCTGCTGGGACCTGGCTTCCAATACGCGCAGAAACGTATTTGACCGTACCGCTTGCTTCTGCCCGGATGACCGCTTCAGAAACTGCACGTACATTTCCTATCACCGACGCGCTGTTTTGAGACCCTCCAAGATCTGCAACGGTTTGTAGGGTAACGGTGCGGATTTGAGGGATATCAGTATCTTTTTTGCCTCCTGTAAGAATGCTCGAGAGAAGAAAAGCAACAACTATGAGTGTAAGAGCGATAATGATTTGATAACGAGGACGAAGCGCTCGGTATCTGCGCCAGAGCCCACGAAGACGACGACCAATAATAGAAAGCATTGCGCGACTATGGCGCAACAGAGGATGAGCATTCATACAGTTATTCGAATTATAGCACGATTTATAAAAAGAAAAACAGTACCCCATGAGTAGTGTATGGGTCACGATAGAGGAGGTGGTTTATACTGGTATGTAGCATTCCTCCGGTATGTCCTCATCACAAGATATCAATACTCCTCGTAAGCGATACTTGCTCGCGCTTACCTTCGTTAAAAAATATGGTTGGATGCTCGCGCTCTTTCTGGTGCTCTCTACTCTTGGATATTCCTATGTCTTTGGGCCAGTGAATGTGGGCGATACCGCTTTGCGCGAATTTGTGGTGAGTCCTGATGACACACTTCCTTCCATTGCTGATGCGCTTGAAGATGAAGGGCTCGCAAAACACTGGTATGCGCTACCGTTTGCGGCATGGATGTTGGGAGAAAATGAAGAGGTGCGTCCTGGCGGATACCGCATTAGCCCCTCTATGGATGCGTGGATGATTTTGCATGCGCTTAAGGAAGCACCGTATCTTTCTTGGGTAGATGTTCCGCAAGGACTTAGAAAAGAAGAAATTGCAGCTCTTTTTCAAGCAGAGTTTGATTGGAATGAAGAAGAGGTGCAGGAATTCTTAGAAGAGCGCTCCGTTTCTCCTGATTTATCTGAAGGCGCCTATTATTCTGGAACTTATCTCATGCCGTCAGATATATCTGCCCGTGATGTGGCTGCGAGGCTTCGCACGAAATTTGAAGACGCATATGCGCCATACGCACACTGGGCAAGTATGGAAGGCATGGCATGGGAGGACGTGGTTACGTTTGCTTCTTTAATAGAGCGAGAAGCAGGGAGGACGGATAAAAAACTCGTAGCAGGAATTTTACAAAATCGCTTGGAGCGTGGGATGAAACTGCAGGTGGATGCAACACTTCAGTACATCACCGGGAGTGAAGAAGAAGGGTGGTGGCACCCACCAAGCTCTGAAGATAAGTTTATTGAGTCTCCATTCAATACCTATATATATGAAGGGCTCCCGCCTGCGCCCATTGCTTCACCAGCGCTTTCATCTATAGAAGCGGCGCTCGATCCGGATGATACTTCCTGTTTGTACTACCTCCACGACAATAAAGGACAAATTCACTGTGCGGCAACGTATGAACAGCATAAGCGCAACATCGACTACTACCTTCGCTAGCCCGCGCCAAAAGTTCCGTACGCCCCGTTGCGGTTTCTTTTTACATATATATAAGGTATGGTGTAACTATCAGGCCGTAAGGCCTCTATTTATTCAATGGAAATTAGAAACATCGCGATTATTGCCCACGTGGACCATGGCAAAACCACGCTCACGGATGCTATTTTGAAGCAGACGGGAGCGGTTGCTGAAGGTACCTCAATGGACTCAAACACGCTTGAAAAGGAGCGTGGCATCACCATTTACTCCAAGAACGCATCAGTGGAGTACAAGGGTACAAAGATAAACATCGTGGACACCCCCGGCCACGCAGACTTTGGGTCTGAAGTAGAGCGCGTGCTTCGCTCCATTGACTCCGTGCTTCTTATTGTGGACGCCCAGGAAGGGCCTATGCCACAGACTCGCTTCGTGCTTAAGAAATCTTTGGAGCTTGGGATTAAACCTATTGTCGTTTTGAATAAAATTGATAAACCTGCTGCGGACTGTGCGCGAGCAGAAGAGCAGGTGCTCGAACTTTTCTTTGAACTTGGCGCAAACGATGAACAGGCAAACTTTCCGGTAGTGTATGCAATAGGACGTGAGGGAGTTGCGATGCGAACGCTTACCGATGAGCGTAAAGACCTTTCTCCGCTTCTGGATGTTATTTTGGAAAAAGTTCCTGTTGCGTCAAACCCAGAGCTTGCGGCAAAGCCACTAAAACTTCAGGCGTTTAATCTGGCGTATGACAATTTCTTAGGCCGACTCGCGATTACTCGCGTGTATGAAGGAGTGCTTAAAGCGAATACACAAGTGTTTCTTAAAAAGCCGGATGGTACCACGACGTCAGGAAAACTCACAAAAATTTTTACGTTCAAAGGACTTGAGCGCGTGGAAACAGATAACGCAGAAGCAGGAGACATCGTACTCATTGCCGGCCTCTCTGACATTTACATTGGAGACACGGTAACGACTGATGAGAGCGTGGCTCCCATGCCCGCTATTGCGATTGATGAACCTACTATTACGGTGAACTTCTTGGTGAACAATTCTCCTTTTGCAGGGAAGGAAGGAAAGTATGTAACTTCGCGCCAGCTTCGCGATTATCTTGAACGAGAACTGCAGGTGAATGTGGGACTGAAGGTGGATTTTACCTCTGCAGATTTGTTTAAAATTTCAGGGCGCGGAGAACTCCACATTGCCATACTTCTTGAAAACATGCGTCGTGCAGGATATGAAATGCAGGTTTCCCAGCCGCAGGTCATTATTCGCGAGGAGAATGGCGTGAAGATGGAGCCGTTTGAAGAAGTGATTATTGATACGCCGTCTGAATTTCAAGGTGCGATTATCGAGAAGCTTGGTACCCGTGCATTTGTCATGCAGAACCTGGTGCAGACTGATAACACGGTACGCCTCACGTTTGAAGGGCCAACGCGCGGACTCCTGGGCTACAAAAACATCTTTGTGGTCGACACAAAGGGCGAAGGAATTCTCTCGTCACGCGTTATTGGCTTTAAGCCATATGCAGGAGAGATAAAGAAGCGCCAGGTCGGCTCTATGATTTCCATGATCACGGGGAAGTCTTTGGGGTACGCGCTGTGGTATTTGCAGGAGCGTGGCGTGCTTTACATTAACCCCGCAACAGAAGTGTATGAGGGTATGGTGGTAGGGAATACCGCAAAAGGGGATGAGATGATTGTGAACCCAACGAAGGCAAAAAATCAGTCAAACGTGCGCTCATCCGGAAATGATGAAGCCATTAATCTTTTCCCACCCATCCTTCTTACCATTGAGCGTGGGCTCGAGCTCATGCAGGAAGATGAATACCTTGAAATTACTCCAGAAAGCGTGCGTTTGCGTAAGCAATTCCTGACTGAAACTGAACGCGCGAAAGCAAAGCGATAAGGGTTCGCTCGTAGTAACAAATCAGAAGACCGCTCCTCAGCTCTCACTCTTTGGCATTGCGCTTCGCGCATGTGGATGCCAAAGCGTGAGGCATGGTCGCTTGGCCGGTCTTAGTCTTCTGATTCGTTACAACTCGTTGTTTTCAGGAATACTTCTACCTGTTTGCGTATTTACTGCGCGAAGAGTAGGGTTGTGACAGAGTAGCAAGGGAGAAGTACATGCTCAGATATGCAAACGTGCCGCACGAAACGATGTTCGTCATCGTAACAGAGACTCAGAACCCGCAAGAGCCATTTATCAAAGCTCGGGGCGGACTCTACCAGTACATGGAACTTCTGACCGAGAGCAATCTCATCAAGTATCTGCCAGTTCCGCAGGACGTCGCAGCCGAAATCGAAAAGCGAAACCCTGAGGTTGTATGCATCCACATGAAGGTCGAAGGGCCTATCGGGAACAGAACTCCTGAAACTCGCTACTTCCTGGGAGGAGACAACGACGTTCGGATTCGTCGGTCGCTCCGGCCGCTTCTTGCCGGCATTCCAGAAGCTGGAGAATACATGCGCTAATGCGCAGCGCCGCCTCGGTATGAGGCGGCGCTAGACGTTTATGCGATACAATCGTTTCATGACCCCATACGTTGAAGTCGCGATACTCCTTGCCCTCGTGCTTATAAACCGGCTCGGGTTTGTGTACGTCATCGATAAGCGCCTTCATCTTTCGTTCGTAAAAAATCCTGTGCTTACGTTCGTGTATTTCATACTCATGACGCTCATGGTCGTTGGCATCTTTTATCCGTATGCCGCAATCGTGTTTAATCCCGGGACGAGCCTCACGGTCGTACTCTTTCTCTTTGTGCTCTTCGTATTAAATCCATGGGCGTACCGGCACATGAATGATGCGGGCCTTGTCGCAAAAAGGCTTTCAAAGCTCTATCCAGGCCAATCCTTCCTCGCGATAGATGAACGGTACCTGCTTTCAAAGACCGGCGATGTCATCTTTCAACAAACCGCGCTTGCGCTACTTGCGCTCATACTGACTGCGCTCCAGGTGCCTTTCACCACGCTTGTGCCAGTGTTTGCTATTGCGTTCGCCGTATTACATCTCCATCTGTACCTTTCTATGCCGTTTATATGGGCTACGTATTTCACTGTTTGTGCGACTGCCGCAGGGTTCATGCTGCCGTACCTTCTCCTTATGGTGCCAGGAGGCGTGTACTACGCCATAATTTTACATCTTCTTTGGTACGTGGGTTCTGGTGCACTCTTTGGTTCGATTGAAAAAGCATCTCGGGGCGAACGCTAGTGCATTTGCATAAAAAGCCTAGACGTGGTATATTGTATATATCAACGCGTAACGCCAGGTTTTTGTCTCGAAAAAGGATTCGAGAACGTCTAGGAACGAAATGAGTAGGGCACGGACGAACCAAATCGAGACGCGTATATTATAACGGCCGGATTTCTTCTCCTTGCTCCCGGCGAAACGAAACACTACTGTGGCTACTACGTATATTGTGCGAAAAAATTCCCGCAACGACCTTGCGGATCGACCAGGATATTCAAAGTTTGCGCGTCGCGGAGGAGGACGTGGTACTTCTGCACGTCGTGGCGCATCTGCATCAGGCCCTCGCGGAGCATCGTCTCATCGCGGACAGCGCTATGACTCGCGTACTCGCGGGGGAGGTCGTGGCAATCGTGGCCGAAACATTCAAGAGATGCCAATTGACCTTTCAAAGCTTATTAACAAAGCAGTCAAAGGTGGACCCGAAGAAGTGTTCACTCCAGAACATTCCTTTACCGATTTTCCTGTTGATGAGCGCCTGAAGGCAAACGTGAGTGCGAAAGGATACATACATCCAACCCCTATTCAAGACAAAGCAATTCCTGCTGTACTTACAGGCCGGGATGTGGTGGGGCTTGCAAACACGGGAACAGGAAAAACGGCAACATTCCTTATTCCACTTATTGATAAGGTGCTGAAATTCAAAGCGCTCGGACAGCATCATCGTGTCTTGGTGATGGTTCCAACTCGCGAGCTCGCGATTCAAATCGAGCAAGAGTACTGGGGTTTTGCAAAGCAATTGATGCTCAACGCCGTGGTGTGTGTCGGAGGTGCTGGTATTGAACCGCAAATTCGCGTGCTCCGTAAAAAGCCTGCGTTTGTTATTGGGACCCCGGGACGCTTGAAAGACCTCGAAGAGCGTGGAGAGCTTTCATTTTCTGAATTTGGCACCGTGGTGCTTGATGAAGCAGATCGCATGCTTGATATGGGCTTTATTGATGACATGCGCACCATTATGGGACGCATGCCACGTGAGCGTCATACGCTTTTCTTCTCTGCAACCATGTCGCGTGACATAGAGCGTCTCATTCATGAATTCTTGCATGACCCGGTGCACATTTCAGTGAAAACTCGAGATACCGCAAAGACCATTGATCAAGATGTGGTGCGTGTGGGTCCGAATGAAAATAAACTAGACGTACTTATCGAGCTCCTGCAAAACGACACCACTATGGATAAGGTGCTTGTGTTTGGACGCACCAAGCACGGAGTGGAGCGTCTTGCGCGTGATTTGTCTCGTGCCGGGATTGCATCCGAGTCCATTCACGGAGATAAGACACACGGGAAACGGCAGAAAGCACTAACGCTCTTCAAGCGCGATCACGTGCGTGTGCTTGTCGCAACTGACGTTGCGGCGCGCGGATTGGATATCTCGGGTGTTTCTCACGTCATTAACTTTGATCTTCCGGGAACGTATGAAGATTATACGCACCGTATTGGGCGTACCGGACGCGCAGGAAAGACCGGGAAAGCGCTTACCTTCATCCCCGCCTCATACTAACGGTGAGGGCAAGTGCGCAAAAAGCCGCAGATATGCGGTTTTTTGCATACCGAAATGAGAGTCATCTTGTTCAGTCATTACAAGGGGCTCGCATGACCATTTTTTACAAGGTATACTTAGCCCCACTATAAGTAGGCAATAATCATGGAATCAACCAACTCACAGGGGGCATTTTTTGAGAAGTACGGAACAGCACTGGCCGTGCTTCTGGGCGCACTCATTATTGGTGGAGCTTTTGTGTATGGACGTGGCGGCGCTCCGGTCGCGCCAGGCGCAGCAGAACCAGTACTTGCCGTAGACATTGCAAAAGTGGATGTAGAAGCAAGTCCTTCGGTGGGCGATAAGAATGCACCGGTTACTATCGCTGTCTGGTATGACTACCAGTGTCCGTTCTGCAAACGTTATGAACTAGATACCCTTGCGCAGGTGTATCAGAATTACGTAACACAAGGGAAGGTGCGGATTGTCTTCAAAGATTTTCAGTTCTTGGGGCCTGACTCTGGAACTGCAGCACTTTTTGGCCGTGCAGTATGGGAAGCATACCCAGAGCGTTTTTATGAATGGTACGTAGCGATGGCAGAAAACCAGGACGAAGAACATGGTGGGTTTGGGGACCTGGCTTCAATTGAAGCGATGACTCGCGAGCTTGGCGGTATTGATGTGAATCGCATCACGACTCTTATGAAAGACAAGGAAGCAGAGTATCAAGCCGCAATTATTGCCGACCGCGAAGAGGCAGATCGTTTTAAGATTACTGGAACACCGGCAACAATTATTGGCACGGAATTCGTAAGTGGTGCCCAGCCATACGCTCGCGTATCAGCGCTTATTGATGCGGAGCTTGCGAAAAAATAAGATCGTTTGGATAGTCAGCTTGTCGGATACAGAATAATTTTCACCACAAGAGTACTTCGATTTTCTAAAACGGAGTACCGTTAAGAAAATCTGGTCGCTGTTGAAAATTTTCTTCCACCTCGGGCCAAGCCCTGCGGTGAGCTCCGATAAACTGACTATCCTCACTTGCGGGTGGTTAAGAAAAACCCTGCTCCTTACGGAGCAGGGTTTTTTCGTGTCTTGAGGACTTCAAAGACAATAGGGAGAAGCGAGAGTATGATAATCAATCCCACAATTGGAAGAAGATACTTGTCGATATCCGGAATAATGGAGCCCAGGAAAAATCCAAGCGTGGTTACACCTGCGCCCCACACAAACGCACCAATGATGTTATAGCGAATGAATGTGCTGTAGTGCATGTGCGCTACACCAGCAAGTATGGGTGTGAAGGTGCGCACTACCGGCACAAAGCGCGCCAGAATAATGGCGCGACTTCCGTATTTTTCATAAAACGCTTCCGTGCGGGCCAAATTCTTCTTTGAAAGAAAAAGCGCTTTTTCTTTATCAAAGAGTTTGCGTCCAAACCGTTTTCCGAGCCAGTACCCGGCACTATCACCTAAAATTGCTGCGATGACAACGAGCGTTATCAGTGTGAAGAGGTTAAACACGCCAAGCGCAGCTAAGAGTCCTGCAGAAAACAGAAGAGAGTCTCCGGGAAGGAAAAATCCAATAGGAATACCAGATTCCAAAAACACAATGATGAAAATACCGAGGTACCCGATGGCGCGAATAAATTCTGGCAAATCAAATCCAAGAAGTTCCGACATGCGCATGAGTATATCATTTACTCCTCGCACGAGACCATGTGCTCATTATTGGACGGCCGTCCAATAATGAGCACATGCTAGGATGAATGCATGGAAGAAGCAGAGTTTAAAGCTATTGCGCTTGAGGCGTGGAATGCAGTCCCCGAGAAATGGAAAGAGCGCTTAGTAAACGTAGCACTGCTTATAGAAGACGAACCGTCAGAATTTGTACGAAAAGAAGAAGGCCTCCAAGAAGGAGAGACGCTGCTTGGGTTGTACCAGGGTGTGCCGCTCACAGCGCGTGGCGCAGAGTATGGGGTGGGTGGCACTATGCCAGACACCATTACACTCTATCGTCTACCCATACTCGAAGAAGCCACTGAGCTGACGGATGATAACACGAATCAGTTTCGGCATTACGTGCAGAACGTAGTTGCCGAAACTCTTTGGCATGAAATAGGGCATTACTTTGGGCTTGATGAAGAGCCTATAAACCACCGTGAAGAGCAGGGGAAAAATTACTATAAACAATAAACCGGGCGCAAGAAGCGACCGGCGGGGTGAAAGGACAGAGAAGGAGAAAGAGCGGGGGTAGAGAAGAAAGATAGAAAAGGTGGAAGGGAAAAATGGAGAATGGAGAAGGAAAGGATGTGAGAAAGGAACGGCAGGAAAACGAGAGAAGAGAAAGCCATGCCGCTCAAACATCAATTCCAACTGCTACACCAGATCTATCAATATTCTCTCTGGCCGTTACAACGATGGCTGCGAACGAAAGGTTACAAATTTTTTAGAAGCTCGGCGTACTCTTTTTGTACTTTTTGAAGCTTGGGGGCGATGATTATCTGGCAATACCCGGCGTTAGTATTTTTCGCGTAGTAGTCCTGGTGATAATTTTCTGCTTCAAAAAATTCCACCAGCGGTTCTACGGTAGTTACAATAGGGTCCCCGTTTTTGTCTGACGCATCCAGTTCATCAATAAAGGTTCGTGCTTCCTCTGCTTGGGAAGGGGTGGTGGTAAAAATTACCGAGCGGTACTGGGGACCAAGGTCATTTCCTTGGCCGTCTACTTGAGTAGCGTCATGAGATGCGAAGAAAATGGTGAGAAGCGTGCGGTACGTCACCTGTGACGGGTCATACTCCACACGTACCACTTCCACATGTGTTGTTTGTCCGCTTGAGACACTTTCATAATCGGCAGTCTCTTTTGTTCCTCCTGCGTATCCGGGTAGAACTGAAGATACCCCTTTCAGCATTTTAAATACTGCTTCAGTGCACCAAAAACAACCTCCGCCAAATACTGCAACTTCTTTCATATGGCTATCGTACCAGGTTGTTCTATCATTGGCAGTATATGAAGGTTTTCTTGTACGCAGTATTTCTTGCGCTAGGAGTTGGTATGGCGAGTGTGAGTATTCCGCACTTCGTATTTGCGCCAGCGCCACTTCAGAAATTTTTAGAAAGCTCGCAAGAAGAAGCCACAATTATATTTGTGGGAGACATTATGCTGGACCGCTTTATTCGCACAAAAGCGGAAGCATTTGGTGAAGGCCACACCCTTGGTCATGTTAAAGAGTTTCTCATGAGTGCTGACATGGTTGTTGGGAATTTGGAAGGACCTGTGACAACGTACGACAGTGTGTCACAGAAAAGCGTTGTAGGAGATAAAAATAATATGCGCTTTACTTTTGCCTCAACCTCTGCAAAGCTCCTTTCGGCGCATAATATTAGATTGGTATCGATAGGGAATAATCATATCTTTGATTTTGGAAGAGAAGGGGTCCAGCAAACTAAAATGTTTTTACAAGATGCGGGTATTTCTTATGTGGGAGATCCAGAGGCTCCTTCGGACGTAGTCATACAAAAACTACAAGGCATGACTTTTGCGTTTGTGGCGTATAACGAATTCTTTGGGCAAAAAATCTCTGACCTTATTGAAGTATTGACTGCTACAAAATCGCAGAAAAACATAGACGCCATTATTGTCATGGCTCACTGGGGAGAAGAGTATGTGAGTAACCCTTCAGAAAAAATACGAGAAAAAGCAAGAGCATTTATAGATGCAGGGGCAACTCTTGTTATAGGATCGCACCCGCATGTAGTGCAGCCGTTTGAGGATTATCAGGATGGAAGAATATATTACTCTTTGGGAAACTTTATATTCGACCAGTATTGGAGTGCGGAAGTGCGGTGCGGTATGGCAGTAACCGCAACATTTACCAAAAACCGCATCAGCTATAGAGAGCAGGAAATAGGTATGGGGCAGGACGGGCGTACGACACGTGGCTGCTCCTAATTTTTTGGGTCAAAAGCAAGGCAGACAGAATTAATGCAATACCGTTTCCCGCCCATTTCTTTAGGTCCGTCATCAAATACATGGCCCAAATGCCCGTTGCATTTTTTACAGAACACTTCGGTGCGGTGCATGCCGTAGGAATCATCAGGCCTCGTTCCCACATGCTCTGCCACTGCAGGGTCAGTGAAGGAAGGCCAGCCAGTTCCTGAATCAAATTTTTGTGCAGAGGTGAAAAGAACGTATCCACACGCTTTACAGCGATATAGTCCTTCTTCTTTAGTATCCACATATTTTCCGGAAAACGGTGCTTCGGTGCCGTGCTCCCGTAGCACCTCGTACTCTTCTGGGGTGAGTTTTTCTTTCCATTCGTCTGGTGAGTGCGGATCCATAGTATGGTACTCATACTCTACCATTTGACCCGTCTTTATATGACGGGGTACCATTGAGCCATTGCTATGAAGACCACTACCGTTCTCGCTCTCCTTATCGCACTCTCTCTTATCGGTGTCGCAGACTCTTGGTACCTTGCAGAAAGCGCAGCTACGGACACCCCGCTTATTTGTGGACCTGGCATGCTTGAAGGCTGCAACGCTGTGGCGCAAAGCCCCTACTCAAAACTGTTCGGTATCCCGCTTGGGGTGTACGGTGTGTTGTTTTACTCGCTCGTGCTTATTGTGAGCGCTGCTATGTTGTTTTTCAAACAGCAGGCATTGTCGTTCTATCTTCTCATCATTACGTTTGTAGGCGGAGTGGCTTCTGTGGTGTTTCTCTTCATACAATTTTTTCTCATTCAGGCACTCTGTATATATTGTCTTATTTCTGCGGGCGTCTCGTTTGCGCTCTTTGGGCTCTCTTACGTTCTTTTTTCTCGGCGGAGCGTATCCGCTTCTTCAGACCCTGTCTCCGTAACGCCATGACTCGCACGCTCGCGTTCATCCTTTTGTTCACGCTCTTTATTCCAGGAAGCGTGAGTGCAGCTACGGTGGCCGCAGAAGAGGCGCTCACTATAACTGAAGCATCGTCAGGAAATGCCTATCTTGCAGGTGCGCAGGTGCGTGTAACCGCCCCGGTATCAGGAGACGTATCTGCACTTGCAACCGACATCATCGTGCTTGCACCTGTAAACGGGGATGCGCTTCTCGCGGGTGTCAATGTGGAAGCGGCAGGAATCGTGGATGGGGATCTTCGAGTTTTTGGTGGCAGGGTCAATATACGGGGAAGTGCAGAAGGAGATATGTTCGTCACAGGAGGGTCGGTGCGTATTTCAGGAAAAGCTGCAGACATGCGCGTCGGTGGACTTACGGTTGAAGTAACCGGCGGTTCAAATGGGCCGGTATCAATTGTCGGCGGGAGCGTTATGTTGGGTGGAGAATTTTCGGGAGACGTGGAAGTGTTTGCATCAGATCATCTGACACTGCTTCCAAACACGGTTATCCGAGGCTCGCTTGAGTATGATGCGCCCCAGCAAGCAGATATTCAAGGAGGTGCGGTTATTGAAGGAGATGTGGCGTACACCGGCTCTGCATCATTTCTTCCAACAAAAGAAGAGGCTCAAACCTTCGCGCTTGCAGGCGCAGGACTATTCCTCATCATTCGTATTCTCTCGGTCATGATTGCCTCTGGGCTTATTGCGGGTCTGTTCCCTGTGTTTGTAAACGATGTTGCTTCTCGCATCCTCATGCGTTCGTGGCGGAAATTTACTCTGCTCACACTCTTGGGTCTTGGTATTGCCGTCGTAGCACCAGTACTTGGCTTTTTCCTCGCGGCTTCTTTTGTCGGGCTTGGTATTGCGCTCATTCTTGGAGCGGCATACGTTCTTTTAGGCCTGCTTTCGTATTTCATGGCTGGGATTTTAGTCGGCGCTCTTATTGCGCGTAGGCTTCTGAAGAAAGAACGGGTTACCTGGCGCAGTGCACTTCTTGGTACCCTCGTACTTTCGCTTGCGGGCATGATTCCTGTCGTTGGGTTTCCCGTAATACTCATTCTGACTGCGGCTTCTGCAGGAGCTGTTGCAGCGTCGTGCTACCGCTTTGCATTTGGGCGCGACTCCGGTGATTTGTAAAAACACATCCATGAGCCTCATCTGCTTTGTTGCTCGTTCTGGTGCTCCCTCACCGTATTTCATATATACGGCTCGGTTCGCTCCTCACTCGCGCCTCGCATCTAAGGCTCCTTGACGCGTTTTATAATATGGTTGGTCGTACAAAAAATAGAATTGCTCGCGCCAAAAGAATGGTGGCGTATTTGAAGCGTGCGTATCCAGAACCTAAAACGGAACTGAATTTCAAGACCCCATTTCAACTTCTGGTGGCAGTGATGCTCTCTGCGCAAACCACCGACAAGCAGGTGAACACCGTAACCGAAACCCTGTTTAAAAAGTACAAAAAACCCAAAGATTTCGCGCAGGCTTCCTATGCAGTATTTAGCAAAGAAATTTCCTCTGTTTCTTTTTTCCGTAATAAAGCAAAGCACATCATTGCAACCGCACAGAAAATTCATGTCGAACATGGCGGGAAAGTACCTATGTCTGAAAAAGAATTAGTGCAGCTTCCTGGAATTGCATACAAAACGGCGCACGTAGTGCTCGGAGAACTGTATGACATGTGGGAAGGAATCCCAACAGACACGCACGTGAAGCGGTTCGCGCTCCGGTTTGAGTTAACGAAAAATACTGACCTTACGAAAATTTCAAAAGACCTGGAAGCTCTTATCCCAAAAAAAGATTGGAAATACGTGAATAATGGACTGGTGCTCTATGGTCGGTATGTCTGCAAAGCTCATCCCCATGATTGTACAGAGCACCCACTTACGAAAATATGGCCAAAAGCGAACACTCGGTGGCCAAAGGCATAGTAGTTGACGGACAAATAAAGAGGAGTAGGATTCACATTGAACCTGACTCTTTGAGCGTTCTGGGCACAGCAATTTCCTGCTATGGGGGCGGCTAAAACCACGCGGCGTGCATTCTAGACGGTCGGCTCATTACCGGACGTAACTCGAATCCCAGGCGTAAAGAACGGAAGGTACCGTTCGGTTTGTCGCTGAGAAAGCTATACAAATGATGACGGTCTTAAGGCGTTATCGCTCTAGCTAATAAGCTCAACCCAAGGACTGCAGACAAGAGTCAGGTTCACCTATTGAAGCGTCTTTAAAGGCGCTTTCTCTTTTTATGGGGAAGGGTAGGATACAGCAATGAAGGTATCGGATAAAAAAGTAAAAGAATTCCAGACTACGGTGTTGGACTACTATAAAACGCACGGCAGGCACGCGCTTCCTTGGAGAGAAACTCATGACCCGTATCACATACTCGTCTCTGAAGTGATGCTCCAGCAAACACAGGTAGCGCGCGTTATTCCGTATTTCACTCGTTGGCTCTCCGTGTTCCCGGATGTACATACTCTCGCGAAAGTGCCGTTTTCAAAGGTGTTACGCATGTGGCAAGGACTCGGGTATAACCGCAGAGCGAAAATGCTTCACCAGTGCGCGAAGATGATAGTGAAAGAATACAAGGGAGTATTTCCAAAGAAAGCAGAAGCGCTCCAAAAGCTTCCAGGAGTTGGCTCGTATACCGCGGGCGCGGTTACCGCCTTTGCGTATAACCACGATACGGTGTTTATTGAGACTAATATCCGTACCGTCGTGATGCATCATTTTTTCACCCGTACGAAGAAGGTGAATGATGCAGAAATTATGTCGATACTCGAAAAAGTTTTTCCAAAAGGGAAGGCGCGGATATGGTATTCAGCCCTCATGGACTACGGTGCACACCTTAAGAAGTCAGGCGTGAGGATAAACACAAAAGCAAAAGGTTACGTGAAGCAAAAGAAGTTTGCCGGATCAGATCGGGAAGCGCGAGGTGCAATTCTAAAAGCACTGGTCCAAGGACCAAAACCAGCCACGCTTCTCATTAATTTATTTGGTACTGAAAGGCGTGGACAGCTTAAAAAACAACTCCCATCTCTTACGAAAGAGGGGCTCATCATCCTTAAAAACGGGAATTTCCGTATCCCACCCTAACAAATGGGTGGGTCTCGACAGGTTTGGTGTGCGGGGTATACTTTCGGCCATGAACAAATACGCGCCCGCACTTATAACCATAGGAGTCATTATTATTGCCATTTCTGCATTTATGCTCATGCGTAGCACTGCGCAGGCACCAATGCCAGAAGGAGAGACTGCAACCACTACTAGTGCCACGACCACGAGCGGTTCTTCGACAGGCTCGCCTCTTTCTGTGGGTGCGCCGGGAAGCATTAAAAAAGTGTTGAAAGTGTATGCAAATCCTTCATGGGATATTCGCCTGCGCTTTGACCCTGAATGGAAGATGACATCAGATGAAACGCTGGTCTCCGTTGATTCGGTGTCTGCAAGTTTTATGGTAAGCAAAGAACAACCGATAGCGAAGCCCGCACGCCTCAAAGAAACAACCGCCACGCGCACTATCCTAGGGGAGGATGTGGAAGTTACGCGTTTTGAAACCCCAAACGAAACGTACGCGTTCTATGAATACTTCACGTTACGGGTAAACAAAACGGAATACTATTTCCGAATCGCAAGCATCATTGACCCAAACCCGAAAGTTGAAGAATTCATCAGAAACATCGCCGTATCACAGTAGTGGATACAAAAAAGAAAAACCACCCGCACGGGTGGTTTTTCTTTTAGTGGAGGTTACACCCCAATGAGCACGGGGATAACCATTGGCGCTTTATTCGTGTGGCTGTAGAGGTATCCAGCCATAGTTTCCGTGAGCTGGTCTTTTACATAATCCAAATCCACCGGGTTCATGCCGTGCGTTGAATCTTCGACGGTCTTTTTAATCAGAAGACGAGCGTGATTCAGAAGGTCCTGGCTTTCGCGCAAGTACACAAATCCACGAGAAATAATGTCAGGGGATTTGCGTAGCTTTCCAGTTTTAAGGTGAATGGTCGCAATGATAACGAACATGCCATCTTTCGCGAGCGCCTGGCGGTCGCGTATGACCACTTCCTGCTGGTCGCCAATGGCAAACCCGTCTACCATGAGAGGATTGTTTGGAACTTTCTGTTTATGAATGTTCAAACGTTCTCCGCTCTCAATATCAATCACCATGCCATTTTCAGACAGAATGATGCTTTCGCGGGGGCGTCCTGACTGTTCTACCGCTTTTGCGTGTGATGCCGTCATTGAGTAATACCCGTATGCAGGCATGAAGAACTTTGCACCCACGGTCTTATTTATCCATACCAATTCACCAGCGCGTCCGTGACCACCAGAGTGTACGTCTGAAGAGCGGTAGTGAATAAGCGTTACCTTATTTTTGAAGAGATTGTCTTTCAGTTTTTGTACCGAAAGCTCATTTCCTGGAATAACTGATGAAGAAAGCACCACCGTATCACGTTCGGTCATGATGATGTTCTTGTGTTGCTTCGTGGCAATGCGCATGAGTGCGGCGAATTCCTCTCCCTGCGCTCCGGTTGCAAGCACCACGATTTTATCTGGCGGATAATCCTGGATCTCCTGTGCAGGGATAACGGTATCCGCCTTAATGTTTAGAAGGCCAATTTTCTGCGCAATCTCAAGGTTCGTCTTGATAGAACGGCCTTCCATGACAATTTTCTTTCCGTAGCGTTCCGCAATTTCAATAATGCGAATCATGCGCTCGAACTGCGAAGCAAAGGTTCCGATGATAAGGCGGCCCGACACGGTTTTTATAATCTCTTCAAGCGTGTCGTGCACTTTTTTATCCGGAATAGAGAAGCCTTCCATTTCAGCGTTTGTGGAGTCTGCAATAAACAGAAGATTTTTTTCTTTTCCTAAGTCACCCCATTTCTTTACTTCGCCCGGAACAGGGATACCGTCCACATGCTCAAGCTTCAGGTCACCGGTAACAATCACGTTTCCATGTGGCGTTTCAACCGCGATGCCCATAGAGTCAGGGATAGAGTGGGTAACCGGGATGAACTTCACCTTTGTCTTACCAATAGTGTGTGTGGAGCCAGGGGATACCACCACTAAATTTGGTTTAGGCATATCCGGATATTCTTCCTGACGCTTTGCAATCATCACCGCAGAAAGGTTCTGGGTGTAAATAGGTGGATTGCCGAAGCGGTTCATAAGGAAGGGAATGCCGCCGATATGGTCCAAGTGTCCGTGGGTAACGAATACTGCGCGGATACGGTCCTGGTTTACTTCCAGATACTTGGTATTTGGGAGCAGATAATCTACGCCGGGAGCCTCGGTTTCATTCACAAACTGAAATCCAACATCGAAAATGAAGATGTCGTTATTTGTTTCAACGGTGAACATGTTGCGCCCCACTTCCTCAACTCCGCCAAGCGGAAGAATGCGGACTGTATCAGGAGAAGGAGGAGGGGGAAGGTATTCTGCTTCGCGTTTTTGGGTCTGCTCTTTATAAGCGCCTCCGCTCATCGGACGGCGCATATCGGAGCGCTCTCTCTTGTGGTGGTTTTGACGTCCTCGTCCTCCACGGCCTCGGTCACCGGTATAATTTCTATTCCGGGAATTATGCATACGCGCAGTATCGCGCATTTCAGAAGGACGCCGCGTGTCTCCTTCGTGGGGAGCGGGCGCTGGAGCTGGTGCTGACATACTCATAGTACGGTTAGGTAATAAGGTTTATATAAGATGCACACTGGTGTGCAGTCGCTTGGTTCGTACCGCATATAAGGAAGGGTACGAAACAAACGACTATCCACGAGTTACGGTGCAAACGCTGGCCACACACGCTCGCTGTGCCTGTACCAGCTCACCACATTTGCAAATCGGTCTGACGGCGTTGCAATTTGTGAGACGGACACACCGTGCATCGCTTCAGGGAGTGCGTAAAGGAAATCAGGAGCGTACAAAAACGCAGCAGGGTGTTCGTTTGCGATGGTTTCGTTCAAAACTGCGAGCTCTTGAAGCGCTACAGCTCTATCGCTATTTTCCCGAATAGATTCCAAAAGCTCATCAACGGTGCGATTTGCATACATCGCCACGTTTAATCCCGGATCATTTCTTTGTGATGATTCCCAGAACGCAAACAAGTCATGGTCCCGACCTACCACCATGCCAAACAGAAGTGCCTCAAAGTTTCGAGGACGGATGACGGTAGAGGTCAGGTCTCCTGGTTCATAAAACTCAAGGGTGACTGGAACTCCAAACGCATCCCAATCTTCCTTCACTGCGTGCGCTACGGCTTTTAATTCAGGAACGTTTGACGTTTTGAGTGTGAGCGCAAGCGTGCCTGCAGTTTTATGGCTCCAGCGGTTCTCGCCTTCATCTAATTTCCATCCTTCTTCTTCAAGCACACTGCGCGCTTTTGAAAGGCGAGATTCTGCTGTCGTGGTTTCAATTGAAACATCAATACCGGAACCAGGAGGAACGGGACCTTCTATCGGAGTGCCGTATCCGCCAAGCACCTGTTCCACAATGTCGCTACGGTTCGTGGCAAGCGAGAGTGCTTCACGCACTTCCGCGCGTGCGAACATTGGGTTTTGATTTGCATTGAAGAACACTCCAAACACGCGTGCATATGGAACACGACGCGCCGTTTCGCCGGGGATACCGTGGGCGCTTTCAATGCGGCCTCGTTCAAACGCGCGGAGCAAATCAGTCTCTTGTGCAAAGAACTCAAAACGAAGCGAATCAAGATACGGACGTCCGAGTGCGTAATCTGAAAACGCAGAAAGCTCATACCGCACAATGAGTCCGTTCTTGCTTCGCTCAATACGTTTTACCTTAAACGGTCCTGCGCCTATCGGCTCTTGCATGAGCGAAGTAAACGGAAACTCTTCTGTGGTCACCTGTGCGAAATGGCGTGCAGGAATAATTCCTAGTGTCGCGTCTTCAAGAAACGGTGCGTAGGGCTTTGGAAGCGTAAAGCGCACCGTTCGTGCATCCACCGCTTCGACACGGATATTTGACCAATTAGAAAGTTCAGGAGATTTAAGGGTTGCGTCTTGCGCTTTTTCTACCGTAAATACCACATCCTCTGACGTTACGCTCGTACCATCATGAAAGGTGAGTTTTTCTCGAAGATAAAAGGTGTACGTAAGCCCGTCTTCTGAAATGTCATATGAATGCGCAAGAACCGGAATAAGCTGGCCGTCTTTTCCAACACCCATAAGTCCCGCATGCGTGAGCGCTACAAGATCTCTGTCTGCATCTGAAAGTGCAAGAAGCGGGTTTACAAACCGCGGAGATCCGAGCACGCCTTCAGTTAGACTTCCGCCATACGAAGGCACTTCCACCAAAAGCTCTCGCTCAAGCTGGTATGCCCCAAAAAGGGAGGCGAGCAGTGCAGACCCTGCCAGGATATACGCAATGACACGGTCTCCTGGAGAAAGGGTACGCATATGCTCGCTCACCCTCCCTAATAAGGGAAGACGACGTGAAGAGCCTAAACTATGTGCAAAACGAGACAGATGCTCGCGCATGAAAGAAGTAGTGTGAGAGACGAGAACCTAGATGAGGAACCCAAGCGCTGCTGCCACAATCCACAAGAGCGCAACAAGAATAGTTGCGTTAAAGAGAAACTTCTCTGCGCCACGGCGCTTAAAGAAGGTTGAAGCGAAGTTGTCGCCCCCGAAAGCTCCTCCGAGAGATGCGCCCCTGCTTTGAAGGACGATTCCTACGATGAGGAGAAGGGAGAGGACAATCTGCGCGTACGGCAGCACTGTCTGTAGAGTCTCCATCTGTAAGAAGAAGAATACCATACGAGGGAGCCGAGAAGCAAGAAACACACAGTATAAATAAGAATATAAAAAACAACTTGCGTCAATATAAAGGGTGGAGCTATACTCCCTTTACGAAATCGGGCGTATGGTGCGCCTTACTTTCGGATACCTTTTATAACACTAGCTTCATTGAATGTATGGCAACAAAATCAATGCTCTCACTTTCGCCACTTGGTGACCGCGTGGTAGTTTCGCCACTTGAAGCGAAAGAAGAGACCATTCTTAATTCAGGCATCATCATTCCTGAAACAGATAAAAAAGAAAAACCTTCTAAGGGGAAGGTGGTCGCGGTTGGTCCCGGGCGCTTTGATGATGGTGTGCTGGTGCCGATGACCGTACAAGTGGGTCAGACCGTGCTTTTTACGAAATACGGGTATGACGAAGTGAAGGTGGATGGAGAAGAGTACTTCATTCTTTCGGAAAGTCAGATACTTGCAGTAATCAAAAACTAACCATGGCAAAACACATTCTTTTTGGTGAAGAGGCACGTAAGGCAATACATGCAGGCCTTGCGAAGTCTGCACGTGCGGTGAAAGTAACGCTGGGGCCCCGCGGAAGAAACGTCGTGCTTGAAAAGAGTTATGGCGGTCCCCGCATCACAAACGATGGCGTGTCTATCGCAAAAGAAATCTCCTTCAAGGATAAGTTTGAAAACATGGGCGCAGAGGTCGTGAAGGAAGTAGCAAACAAATCAAACGACATCGCAGGAGACGGCACCACCACGACAGTGGTACTACTGGAAGCTCTCGTGGACGAGGGGCTTTCTGCCATGGTCACTGGCGCTAACGCCATGATGGTGCGCTCTGGCATGGAAAAGGCACGCGATGCGGCGATTGCGGAACTTAAGGAAATGGCAAAGCCAGTAGCAGGGAAGAAAGAGGTGCAGCAGGTCGCTGCTATTTCTGCGGAAAGCGAATCACTGGGCACCACTATTGCCGAAACAGTTGAGAAAGTCGGGAAGAATGGTGTGGTTACGGTGGAAGAGTCCCAAGGAACCGAGCTTTCGTATGAAGTGGTAGAAGGTCTTCAAATTGATAAGGGGTACGTGTCTCCGTATCTCGTGACTAACCCAGAGCGCATGGAAGCAGAAGTGAAAGATGCGCTTATCTTGGTGACCGACAAAAAGATTTCCGCAGTTGAAGATTTTCTTCCGCTCCTTGAGAAGGTGGCGCAATCAGGACGTAAAGAGCTGGTGATTATTGCAGATGACGTAGAAGGACAGGCACTCACCACGCTTATTGTGAATAAGCTTCGCGGAACCTTTAATGTGGTTGCAGTAAAAGCGCCAGGGTACGGTGATAAGAAAAAAGAAATGCTTGCAGACATCGCTGTCGTTGTCGGTGCGCAGGTTATCTCAAGCGATACCGGACTCACCTTTGAAAATGCAACGCTCTCCATGCTCGGAAAAGCGTCTCGTGTAGTCGCCGGGAAAGACACCACCGTATTTGTGGGCGGGAAAGGAAAGAAAGCAGATATCACCGCGCGCGTGACCCAGCTCCAGGCTCTTATGGAGCAGACCACGTCAAAGTTTGATCAGGAAAAGCTCCAGGAGCGTATTGCAAAGCTTTCTGGAGGAGTGGCCGTCATTCGCGTGGGTGCAGCTACCGAAACCGAGATGAAATATCTCAAAGATAAAATTGATGACGCAGTGAAAGCAACAAAGGCAGCAATGGAAGAGGGGATTGTAGCGGGAGGCGGAAGCGCACTTGCAAAAATTGCAAAGAAACTTCAGTCAGGGAGCGCAAAGATTTCAGGTGATGAGAAAATGGGTTACGACATTGTGGTGCGCGCGCTTGAGCAGCCACTTCGTCAAATTGCGCTTAACTGCGGGAAAGACGATGCAGCTACCATTGTGGCGCGCGTGCAGGAGGGGAAAGTGCATGCGGGGTATGATGCGGTAGGAGATGTAATGGTGGAAGACATTATTGCAAAAGGCATTATTGATCCCGTAAAAGTAACGCGCGGGGCGCTTGAGCATGCGGTGTCTGCAGCAGCAATACTTCTCACTACGGAAGCTGCGGTAGCAGAAATTCCTGAACCTAAGACTCCTGAAACCGGGGCGGGAATGGGCGGAATGGATTATTAGAATTCATCGTTGTGTAAAACGAACAGCGCGGCCAGGAAATTATTCCTGGTCGCGCTGTTTTTGCAGACATTAATCATGATGATTGGTCTTTTTCGCGAAGAACGTAACGATGCGGTTCTTAATCTGCTTTCGATTCTGCACAATAAGAATCGACGTGAGCGTGAGCGCAGGCAGCCACACGACAGATAAAAAGTCTTTCATAGGGTATTCCTTTTCGTTTTTTCTTGTAAAACCTTACTCTTTTGTACTGGCGTTTGTAAAGTATTTTTTGCTATACTGTATGCGTATAACCCCCATACCTATGATTATTCTCTGGATTGTTATTGGCGTGCTCGTGCTTATCGGGCTTTGGGTCATAATTGCATTCAACGGCTTTGTGGCCATGGTGAACCGTGCCAAGGAAGCGTGGAGTGATATTGAGGTACAAATGAAGCGTCGCTACGACCTCATTCCGAACCTGGTGGAGACGGTGAAGGCGTACGCAACGCATGAGCGTGAAGCGTTTGAGAATGTCACAAAAGCGCGTTCCGCCGCCATGGGCGCTACGGGAGTGGAAGGACATGCGCAAGCTGAAAACATGCTCACAGGCGCACTGAAGTCTCTCTTTGCGGTTGCAGAAGCGTATCCAGACTTGAAGGCAAATACTAATTTCCTTGAGCTCCAGCGCGAACTTTCTGACACGGAGAATAAAATCATGGCGTCTCGCCGGTTTTATAACCAAAACGTCATGGCGCTTAACACCGGACTTGAGCAATTCCCGGGGAATGTGGTGGGTGGGTCATTTGGCTTTAAGAAAATGGAACTCTTTGAGCTTGCGGAAGGCGAACAGGAAGCAAAAAATCCAGTGAAGGTTGCATTCTAGTGTGTAATGGCGAATCTCTATCAACAGCGCTCTGCAAACCTTGTTAAGACCTGGGCACTCATGCTCGGTTTTTTGGTCGTAGTGATGGGAATTGGTTGGGCCGTATCCTGGTACTACGGTGATGCGTCGTTCCTCTATATTGCCTTCATTATTGCGTTCGTGATGAATGTGGGAAGCTACTGGTTTTCAGATAAAATCGCGCTCTCGATGACCGGTGCAAAACCTGTAACGCGTGAAGAATATTTTGAGCTCTACACGCTCACAGAAAACCTTGCGATAACTGCGGGTATGCCCATGCCAAAGCTCTACGTCATACAAGACGATGCGCCTAATGCATTTGCGACAGGGCGTGATGAAAAGCGTGCGGTTGTTGCCGCGACCACTGGCCTTTTAGCACGCCTTAATACAACAGAGCTTGAGGGAGTAATCGCGCATGAGCTTTCGCACATTAAAAACCGCGACATGCTGGTGATGACGGTTGCGGTGGTGCTTGCGGGGTTCGTGGCAATTATTGCAGATATGTTTTTGCGCATGTCTCTTTTTGGAGGAGGGAACAGGGATAACGGAAAGGGTGGAGCATTGTTCGCCATTCTCGCTATCGTCGGATTTATTTTGGCGCCTATTGCAGCGCAGCTTATTCAGCTTGCGATTTCTCGTCGGCGCGAATACCTCGCAGACGCATCTGGTGCGCTTTTGACCCGGTATCCAGAAGGGCTCGCGTCTGCACTGCAGAAAATTTCTTCGTACGCAGCTCCTATGCGAAAAGCAAATCACGCAACCGCGCACCTGTTTATCGCAAATCCGTTTGGCGCATCTGCACGTAAATCAATTAACGGCCTTTTTTCTACCCATCCGCCGGTAGAAGAACGAGTGAGGCGTCTCACAGGAATGGAAATGGATAAATAACGTTTCGGCCGGCCCCCCAAAAGGGAACCGGCCGATTGTGGTCGCGCTAGTGGCGCGACCACGTACCCTGTTCTGCGCCGAAGCGGACTTCGACGCGAGCATGGAACTGTGAGAGGTTGCCGTCGAGCAGGCTCGACAAGAGCTCACCCGTTTGTTCGGCAACCATGCTTGGACTAACGTCTTTCATCGCGCGCTTGCGCGAAACAGTGATCGCGATCACCGTTTCGTTTGCAAGGCGCGAATCATTCGTTGCGTCGAGCACACGAACTTGTTTCAAAACGGGATGCCGGGCAGCACCCCGCTTGAGGACGGCAAGCAAGGTTTCCACCTGCTCAACGTCCAGAATCCTCGGGTTGTACCGAAGGCTGAATTCCATTTTTTACTCCTCTTTGCTGGAACTCTATAAAATACTATAACATATATAAATTACAAAAGCAAGTATTGTGAACGACAGGGAAAAGAGACTGTGCTATAACAGCAGAAATACGGAGGCGTCGCATAGTGGTCTAGTGCACCGCCTTGGAAAGGCGGCAGGCTCGAAAGGGTCTCGAGAGTTCGAATCTCTCCGCCTCCGCAAAATAAGGAAGGAGACGCGCAAGCGTCTCCTGACTATATTTTGCGAGAAGGCGGAGAGATTCGAAAGCGAATGCGGGTACCAGTTCAGCAGAACTGGTCGCATGAGCGTGGTCAGGCGGAGCGAGGAGCGACGGCGACGAACGAGCGCTTGGCCGAATCTCCGCGCTAAAAACTGCGGATGAAATTTTTGATAAAGCCTGTGTTATGTCCTGATATATAAAACGCGCCCCTTGCGAAGCGACAACGTTCTTGTGCTAGGCAAGTCACCTGTGGATAACTTCTCGCGCAGCCGAGATCATAGGGTAGGGGAGTCGTCTTCATTTTCGACTTTTTTAATCCTCCGGGCTATCCTATCCTTCATGTCTATCTGGCCAAAGGTGTATCGCGGTATTGGAGTTACGCTCGCTATTCTTGCAGGGCTTGGACTCATTATCTCTTCTATCCCTCTTGCCGCCATTTCTCCCAATCAGACTCCCCCACAAAATATTTTCCCGTCTGACTCCCCTGCCTCATCTGATTTTGAATTTGAGGTAGTGGATACAGAAGAAACTCGCGCTAAAGGACTCTCTGGAAGAACTGAAGTACCTTCAAACTACGGCATGCTCTTTGTACTTCCTGAACCAGGCACTCCAGGGTTTTGGATGAATGACATGCTCGTACCCATTGATATTCTTTGGATAAACGAAGCGGGAGTGCTGGTGGCAGTTGAAGAAAATGTTTCTCCAGACACGTACCCAAAAATGTTTTATCCGCCGTCTCCTATTTCCTACGTGCTTGAAACCAGACCTGCAGAATACAAAGCGCAGGGCTGGAGTATTGGCGACACAATTCCCCTTCCATAATTTTGTGGTATAATGCTAAAGGACCGGTGTAGATGGTTGCTCACTATTCTCTAATGAGGATGGTGGGAGGAAAGTCCGAACTCCGCCCTTTGCGCGTTTGCGGGAAGGGAGACAAGTAGCAGGTAACGCCTGCCTATCGCAAGATACGAGGTGCGAGCAGAAACGATGAGAGCCGAAAGGCTCCGTAGCCTCTTTGAGGCTGGGCCAGCGGCGACGCTGGAATGAAACGGCTAAATCCTTACTTCGGTGCAAGGCCGTACCCTCGGCGCAGAGCGCCGGATGTTTAAATATTTAGATGTCCGACGCGAAGCGTCGAGGGGGTGCCGCTTGAGGTGTGTGGCGACACATATCCCAGATAAATAATCATCCACGACAGAATTCGGCTTATCGCACCGGTCCAGCGTTCATCACACATCCGCCCCTTACCGGGCGGATTTGTGCATAAGTGACCGGTGCGTTCCTTGCTGGGGTATACTGCTTGCACGGATCTTTCCGGGCACTTTATACGTTTTATTCAAATTCATGCAGGACACCACACCTTTGCGCACTTCCGCGCGCGTTTCGTTTGATAGGTTCGCGCTCATCGCGCTTATTGCCACGCTTGCGCTTGCGCTTCTCGCGGTTACTTTTTCCCCAAGCTTCTCGTTTATAGGGACGAAGACGTTCCTTGTGATGCTTGGCGTTATTATTTCTTTCGCACTGTTTGTGATTGCGCGGCTTACGCGCGGGAACATAATCATTCCCCCATCTTTTCTCCTTCTTGCAGTGTGGTTTGTGCCAGCTGCATATACCCTGTCCACGCTCTTTTCTGGAGTGAGTCCGGTGCTTGCATTTGCAGGAATTGAGTTTGAACCACAAACGCTCGGGTTCATGCTTACCTTGTCGGTGCTCACCACACTCTTTGCGCTCGTGCTTCGCAAAGAAGGAGACTACAGCTTTTTCTTCTCGTGGGTTTCTCGTATTGCGTTTGCTGCACTCATCTTGCAGTTCGCGTTAATCATCATTGCTCGCGTATCTCCGGAAACCATTGCGCCGCTTTCAAACTTCGTAGGCTCCTTCTCTGATATGGGCATGCTTACGGGACTTGGAGTGCTTGGCGGGCTGCTCGCACTTCGGTTCCTTGTGCTCCCAAAGATCTCACGGATGATGGCGGTTGCAGGAGTGGTGCTCGGGTTTGTAATTCTTGCGGTCGTTAATTCCCCACTCCTTTGGGTGCTTATCTGCGTGGCTGCGCTTGGTCTTTTGGTGGAAGCGCTTATGCGCCGTACCGCGCCCTCTGCCGATTCTGAACTAGACGGTGTCTCAACGGTTTCCTTTGAAAGCGAGTCATCGGGAGATGAGCGTCGCCCTATTGGTCTTCCGGTCGTGACACTCGTGGTTGCACTCTTCTTCCTTATTGGAGGAAGCACCATTGGAAACGCGCTCTCTTCTGCGTTTGGCACGAGCTTCATTGATGTTCGCCCTTCATGGCAGGCAACCTTTGATATAGGAAGTCATACGCTTGCATCCGCGCCATTGTTTGGCTCTGGTCCTGGCACATTTTCAGAGCAATGGCTCATGCACCGTGATCGTGCGCTCAATGACACCATATTCTGGAATGTTGATTTCGTATCTGGTATCGGGTTTATCCCAACATCAATGGTAACCACCGGCGTGGTCGGAATTATTGCCTGGCTCGCATTTATCGGTGCATTTATGTTTGCTGGAGTTCGTGCGCTTCTTCTTCGACTTCCGCAAAACCGCCTTGCGCGCTTTACGTCAATATTCTCGTTCCTAGGTGCGGCGTATGTACTCGCGCTTGCTATATTTGGAACTCCAGGACCCGTAGTTCTTGTGTTCGGGTTTGCTCTGCTTGGCGTGTTCATCTCTTCGACGCGCTTTGGAAAAGATAAGGCAGAGCTCGGCATTCTCTTCTCGCGTAATCCGCGACTTGGGTTTGTGATTGTGTTCTCACTCACCTTGCTTCTCATTGGTGCAGTGTACGCAGCGTATGCTATTTCTGTTCGTTACCTTGGCGCTGTGGCATACGGTGAAGCTGCGGTCGCACTTTCACAAGGAAATGTAAATGGTGCAGAGGGTGCTATTGTCCGTTCGCTCACTTTTGCGCCAACTGATCGAACATATCGTCTCGCATCAGCTATTGGCGTGGCGCGCATGAATGAAGTGGCAACGTCTGAAACACTTGCCCCGTCTGATGCGCAAACCCAGTTCCAAGTAGCACTAAGTTCATCAGTTCAGGCCGCACTGAGCGCTACACAGCTTGGACCAAAGAATTATCAGAATTGGCTCGCGCTTGGCGGGGTATATCAATCTGTCGTGCCACTTCAAATTGAAGGCGCCGCCGCGCAAGCATCTATGGCGTATGAAAAGGCGGGGGAACTGGCTCCTTCAAATCCGATTATTCCGTTCACACTCGCACAGCTCGATATCATTGCGCAGAACTTCGCATCTGCAGAGACCCGTCTTCTTGAGGCGGTGGCATTGAAGCGCGATTACACCCAGGCAATACTTATGTACTCACAGCTACAGGTACAGCTCGGGAAAGCAACTGAGGCGCTTCAGGCGGTTGAGGCGGCTATATACTTTGCGCCAAACGACGAAGCGACACTCTTCCAGGCAGGGTTGCTGCGACTTGGTACCAATGACCGAACTGGTGCGATACAAGCGCTCTCTCGTGTTGTTGAGCTTAATCCTCGCTATGCGAACGCCCGTTTCTTCCTTGCGGTTGCACACGCAGGTGCAAACAACTTCGAAGCGGCCATCACCGAACTTGAAGAAATCTCAAAGCTTTCTGAAGAAAATGCTGCGGCAGTTGCAAGTGATGTGGAGGCACTCAAAGACGGAACTAACCCGTATCCAATCTCTCGTCTGCGTACGCTCGGTATCCCATACCCACCTGTTGAAGAACCAGCTCCGTCTGTAGAGGAAGTTGAGGAAGGAGCGTAATACGCGAATGGTCCAGGGCATCCTGAAGACCCTCACGACGTCGATACGCGGCCTGCACCAGGCCGCGTATCTTCTCGCTGCGCTTACACTCGGGAGCCAGATACTTGCGCTCCTTCGCGATCGCATATTTGCTGGTTCACTGGGTGCATCAGGAGAGCTGGATTTATATTACGCGGCGTTTAAAATTCCAGATCTCCTGTTTGCCCTCATCGCATCCACCGTGTCTGCCTATGTGCTTATTCCGCGGATTGCAAAAGCAACTACTGAACAGACACGTAAGCTTCTTTCGGAAGCAGTCTCGTTCTTTGTGATTACCGGAGGGTTCGTTGCACTCCTTCTCTTTATCAGTGCACCGTTCATGCTCTCTCTGGTGTTCCCAACCCTCTTTGCAACGTATGGGGAACAGTTTGTGGTACTCATGCGCCTACTGCTTATGCAGCCTATCCTGCTTGGTATTTCAGGAATTATTGGAAGCGTGAGCCAGGTGAAACGAAGATTCTTTTTGTACGCACTGTCACCAGTGTTGTACAACCTCGGAATAATTATCGGGGCAGTGTTTCTGTACGAACCGTACGGACTCATAGGAATTGCGTACGGTGTTCTTTTTGGTGCGTTCTTGCATCTTGCGGTACACATACCGGTACTTCGTGAATCAAAAACTTTTCCTATGCCTGTTCTTCCATCCATGAAGACACTTATTCCTATCGTACGCGACTCAATACCCCGCTCTCTCGCACTTGCGCTTTCTGCGTTTACGGTGCTTGCGCTCGTTGCCCTTTCTTCTACGCTTGGTGAGGGAAGTGTGTCAGTGCTTACACTCGCACTAAATCTTGAAGCGGTACCGCTTTCGCTTATTGCCGCGTCATATGCAACCGCAGCGTTTCCGGTGCTTGCAGAAGAGGCGGGCGCAAAACAAAGCGCTGCATTTCGCGCAACTCTTACCACTGCACTCCGACACCTTATATTTTGGTCGTCGGTTGCGACTGTGCTTATCATTGTCCTTCGTGCACACATCGTGCGTGCGCTTTTAGGTGCAGGAGCATTTAATTGGGACGATACGCGGCTCACGGCAGCTATTCTTGGAATATTTGTAGTTGCGCTTATTGCGCAGGGAATTGTGCTCGTCGCCTCGCGCGCATTTTATGCGGCTAATCGTTCGTGGAACCCGCTCATGCTTCAGATTCTAGGGTTTGGTGCTTCGGTAGGACTTGCGGTGCTCCTCCTTTCCCTCTCTGCACAATTTCCGATGTTCCGTTACTTTATGGAAGACCTGCTTCGCGTGGAAGACGTGCCGCATACTGGGGTGCTGTTTATCGCGCTTGGCGGGGCAGCGGGCCAGCTTCTTATGGGCGTACTTGCACTCGTTACGCTTTCGCATGTAGCGCCTGGGGTTGCTCGTTCACAGCTCCGTCCGCTTCTTGAAGGTATGGGAGCTGCAATTATTGGCGGAGCAGCTGCATACGGAGTGCTTTCTTTTATGGGAAATATTGCACCACTAACTACCCTTCTTGCCGTGCTTGCACAAGGCCTTGTGGCTGGTATGGTGGGTCTTACTGCGTCGGCTGCCATACTTATTCTTCTTGAGAATAAGGAATTCCGGGACGTGTTTGACGCATTGAAGCGCATCACCTCCGCTAAAAAGAATTTGACGCCACAAGCAGAACTCTAATGAATATCCGAAATTTTTCGATTATTGCTCACATAGACCACGGAAAGTCGACTCTTGCCGATCGTCTTTTGGAGCGCACCGGTACTATTGAAGCGAGGAAGATGCGGGACCAGGTGCTCGATTCTATGGAGCTTGAGCGTGAACGGGGTATCACGATTAAAATGCAGCCAGCGCGTATGCAGTACAAAAGCCGTGAGGGAAAAGAGTACGTATTGAATTTAATTGATACTCCTGGCCATATCGACTTTGCGTACGAAGTATCTCGTGCACTTTCTGCCGTAGAAGGAGTTATATTACTCGTCGACTCTACACAAGGTGTTCAAGCGCAAACACTCACCACGCTTTCTATGGCGAAGGCAGCTGGGTGTGTAATTATTCCTGCCATTTCTAAAATAGATTCACCTTACGCTCGTCCAGATGAAGTAAAGGCAGAGCTCGCGACGCTTCTTTCTGTTGATGCCTCCAGCGTATTAGCGGTTTCTGGACGCACAGGAGACGGTGTTGTCGAACTCTTGGAAGCAATTATCGAGCGAGTGCCTTCTCCAAGACAGGAAGAGGCGAATGAGCCACGTTCTTTAGTATTCGATTTTTCATTCTCGACCCATCGTGGTGTTGTGGTCTTCGTGCGCGTATTTGACGGCACTATTACGAAAGGTTCTGAACTCACCTTCCGTGCAAGCGGACAGAAATTCACGACGCTTGAAGTAGGTACGTTTGCCCCGGAGCAAACACCAAAAGATTCTCTTTCCGCAGGAGAAATTGGGTATATTGTTACCGGTCTTAAAGAGCCCGGGGCGGTTGCAGTCGGAGATACGGTAGGAAAGCGCGATGGGCAGTTACAGGCACTTGGAGGTTTTGCACGGCCGCGTGCTGTGGTGTGGGCATCCATATATCCTGAAAGTCAGGATGATCTCACTGATTTGCGTCAGTCTCTGGAACGGTTACGACTTACCGACTCGTCTCTTTCGTTTGAGGAAGAAAGTTCAGGGGTATTGGGACGCGGTTTCCGGTGTGGGTTTTTAGGTATGCTTCATCTTGAAATTGTGACGGAGCGCTTACGCCGCGAGTTTGGCCTTACTCTTGTGGTAACGACGCCCACTATTGAATACCGTGTTACTGATAAACAAGGGAAAAAGATGACGGTGTATACCCCATCTAAATTCCCTGCGTACGGAGATATCGCAGAGGTGGTCGAGCCGTGGGTAAAAGTTACACTGATTACCCCTCCAGAATCTTTGTCAGGACTCCTGCAGCTTTTTTACGACCATGAGGGTGATGTGCGCGCCACACAGGCATATCCAGATGGACGTATGGAAATTGTTACGGAAATGCCGCTTCGTGAACTCATGCGCGGGTTTTTTGATAGGGTAAAAAATGTCTCTTCTGGGTACGCTTCCCTTTCCTATGAGTTTTTAGATGAGCGCGTGGCTGATGTGGTGCGTCTGGATATCTTAGTGGCAGAAGAGGAAGTCCCGGCGTTTGCCCGCATTATTTCGCGCCGAAGGGTGGTGGAAGAAGGGGAAAAGATGGTGGAAAAATTGTATGAAATCATGCCACGACAGCTTATGGTAACGAAGATACAGGCGCAGGCGCTTGGGCGCATTGTGTCCTCAAAGACGCTGTCTGCGCTTCGTAAGGACGTAACCGGTTATTTGTACGGAGGAGACGTGTCACGAAAAAACAAACTTCTGCAAAAACAGAAAAAAGGGAAAGAACATCGAGCGAAGTATGCAAAAAACCGCGTGGATATCCCTCAAGACGTGTTCATGAAAATGGTGCAGGACTCCGCAAACTAACCACCTCCCGCACCAATCCGCACAAGAGAATAATTATGATATATCGATATATCATAATCATTCTCTAAAAATACAGACTTGATATACTGCCCACATGAAGCGCGCTCATCGTCGACCGATTAGCGACTACCTCATCGGGGTAGTGCTGGTTATTGTCTTTGTATACGTGTCGTTTCTTGTTGTGGATATTTATCACAAACAAGAAGTGGCTAGAAAAGCTGCGGCCGATGCAAAACAGGAAGTGAAAGAGCTAGAAGAGCGACAGAGGACTCTTGAGGCTAACTTACGAGATTTGGAGACTCCGCGTGGACAGGAAACCTCATATCGGGAACAGTTTGGCGTTGCACTCCCTGGCGAAGAGGTTATTATCGTCGTATCTCCTGAAACGGAAACACCGCAAACAGGGCTCACGTGGTGGAGGAAACTAATGGGCTGGTTCGGTCTGTAAACGGCGCGACCCGGTCAGAAACATTGTGCGGAATTAGTTTAGTGGTAGAACGGGACCTTCCCAAGGTTCAGGTAGGAGTTCGATTCTCCTATTCCGCACAATGTTTCCGTACCGATGAATAGGGCTCCAACCCCATTCATTCCGCTCGGTTGAGGCACGAGTTCGATTCTCGTATCCTGCACACGTAACGCGTGAAGCGCGTGTAATGGCGTGGATAGGATAATCGAAGTTGAGCCGGGTACCATTTGTAGCAACAAATGGTCGGCGAAGGGTGGTCAGGCGGAGTGTTGAGTGACGACGAAACACGAGCGCTTGACCGATGCGTGCCTCAGTATTCTAAGGACACTTTTCGTATTCCGTATCCACATAGTGCTATACTTCTACAACCTAAATACAAAACCATGGATAAGAACGTCACCATTTACACCACGCCAACCTGCCATTTTTGCCACATGAGCAAGGAATACTTTAAGGCGAACAATGTTAATTACACGGAAATTAACGTAGCTGCAGATCTTGAAAAGCGCCAAGAGATGATTGCAAAGTCCGGTCAGATGGGGGTGCCGGTGATTATGATCGGTGAGGAAATGACGATAGGGTTCGATAAAAAGCGTTTGGACGAGCTTTTGGGGCTTGGGGCAACAGCGTAAGTTACTCAAACACAAAACCGCGCCCTGGGCGCGGTTTTGTGTTAATTTCTAGGGGAGCTCGCCGTTGTATGTCATTGCCTTTCAGGCAAGGTATACGGTCGGCTTCGCTCGGGACGACCCGCCCCCATATGCCGTTGTCTCATTTTGGACACGGCATATGACGGCTTCGCTCGGCGTAAATAAATACAAACAAATTTGTATTTATTTAGCCTCACTCAGCCCTCATAGCTCAATGGATAGAGCACCTCACTCCTAACGAGGCGATCCATGTTCGACTCATGGTGGGGGCACCGACAAGATATACTGTAGTCATGGAAGACACTTCAATACAGGGTCAGCTTGCAGAAATTCGGAAATTAACCGAAGAGAATAATCAGATATTAAAAGCAATGCGCCGGGATGCGCTTATTGCCGGCATTATAAAATTCATTATTTGGGTAGGGCTTATCGGGTTTTCATACTATGTTGCTATGCAACTCATTGGCCCGTATATGGAGATGTTTAAGGGTATGCAGGGACAGGGTCAGAGCCAGGACTTTACCCAGCTTCTAAAGCAGTACCAGGAGCTTTTGGGGCAGTAGAAAAGAGATGTCCAAAGTGGTAGGATAGCCAAACGCCTGGATAAGCCCGTTGCGGGCTTGTCCAGTGCTCGCTCGGTGAGTACACAAAAGATTACTTTCATGTACTACCTCGCTCGCCTGGATAGCTCAGTTGGTAGAGCGCTTCCCTGAAGAGGAATAGGTCCCCGGTTCGAGCCCGGGTCCAGGCACACTATGGTAAAAATAACCTACTTTGTTCACGGCACGACGGTAGATAACCAGAATGAAATTTCTTCAGGATGGTCCGATGCCCCGCTTTCTGAGCTTGGTATTCAACAAGGAATTGCATTAAAGGAGCAGACAAAAGATAAACATTTTGATGTTGTCTTTTGCTCTGATCTACAGCGCGCGCACAAGTCAGCCGAACTGGCATGGGATGGTGTCTACGAAATTATCCCAGACGCTCGTCTTCGTGAGTGTAACTACGGAGACATGAATGGGCATTCCTCAGAAGAGGTTGAGCCACTCCAAGAGAAAGAAATGCACTTCAAACCATTCCCAAACGGAGAGAGTTATGAAGACGTGAAGAATCGGGTAGAAGATTTCCTAAGGTTTTTAAAAGAGAACTACGACGACAAAAGCGTCGCTCTCGTCGGGCATAAGGCACCACAACTTGCACTCAATGTACTTTTAAATGGCATGTCATGGGATGAGGCTCTTGCAAACGACTGGCGCAAAACTAAGTCTTGGCAACCCGGCTGGGAATTTGACCTTCCTTAGTATTTAAAAATTTAGGTAGATCTGAGCGGTATACTGTTGGTGCGATGAGTCACTTCTCCAAACTTCTTGCGTGGGCCGCAAAGAACGAACGACCACTTGGCGCAGCGCTTTTTACACTCGGATTTATCACCGATTTGTTTACCTTCGGGTTTCTTCCAATAGGAGTGGTAAATATATTTTTCCTTTCCTATCTTGTGCTTGCAGCCTTGTGTACGTTTGGCACGCATCTTATTTCCGTATACCGCGAACGGGACGTGTGGTGGCGTAAGACACTGTCCGTCCTTTTCCCTCTTGGTGCCCAGTACGCGATTGGCGGATTGCTCTCTGGCTTTGTTGTTTTTTACACTAAAAGTTCTGTCGTGGCGGTTTCCTGGCCGTTTTTACTGTTGCTGTTGCTTGTGTATGGCGGTAATGAATACTTCAGAAAGCATAAAGAGAAACTAGTGTTCCAGTCGCTTTTGTTTTTCTTCGCGCTTTACGCGTATGTTATTTTTGCGGTGCCGTATGTTTTAGGACTCATGGGTCCGTGGGTATTTGTAGGTTCAACCATCACTGCGGCACTTTTCTTTGGCGCATTTCTGTTCCTGCTGAAAGCGGTAAACGCACCTCGATACAAAGAAAACCGGCCCCCCATACTTGCAGGGGCTGTAGGGCTCATACTTCTCATTAACGGTGCCTATTTTGCGGGCTTCATCCCTCCTATTCCGCTGGTGATGACTCATGGAGAGGTGTATCACGAACTCACGAGAACTGGAGGAGAGTATCAGGTAAAAACAGATGCGCCTAAGCCGTGGTGGAATCCTTTTATACGAGAAGTACCTCATGTTGCCGGGACACCTCTGTATGTGTTTAGTGCAGTGCAGGCTCCCGCCGACTTTTCTACCTCCATAACCCATGAGTGGGAATACTATGTGGAAGGGGAAGGTTGGGAGCACAGAAGTCGAGTCTCTTTCCCTATTACCGGAGGACGCGAGGAAGGGTATCGTGGATATTCGCTCGCAGAGAATGTTCAGACGGGGAAATGGCGCGTTACTATTTCAACAGGTGGACAGGTGATTGGGCGTCTTACCTTTAGGGTAAAAGAAGTGCCCGCCCTCACACTCACTCATACAGAAACCTTATAGGGAGGATAAGAAGAAACCCCGACAATTCGGGGTTTTTCTTATCCAGCTTTCACGCGAAGTTTGGTCTGACGCTTTTTATCGAGTTTTGGCATGGTAATTGTCAGAAAACCGTCTTTTGCGTTTGCGGTTGATGCATCTACGTCGATTTCTTCTGGAAGAAGAATGGTGCGAGCAAAGGTGCCCCAAAAGAGTTCGCGGATAAAGAAGTCAGAGTCAGTAATTTGCTCATGTTCTTCACGAGAGCCTTCAATGACAACCATGTCGCGGCTTATAGAAAGATTAATTTCATCTGCACGCACACCGGCAATAAACGTGCGAATCACAATTTCATTCGGAGTTTGATACACATCAACCGGGAGCTGGCCGTCTACAGAAGGCTCTTCAGCTTCCCGCGCAACCGGAGTGGCAGCACTTACCTGCTTTCGCACTGCCTGGCGCGGTTCATCATCGAATGAGTCGTAGTCATCATTACCTCCTGAAAGTCGTTCAAAAAGAGAGCGTTTCTTCATATTCTGTAATTCTAGTCCCAATCTATTAAAAACTCCACTAGCTAACACACGTTCTTGGGGAGATTGCGATATCTAAAATACTTGAGTACTTCAAACGCTGCAAAGAATACCACTGCTCCTGTCCATACCGTGAAAAACGCAAGTACCGTATCGGTGCTGTCCCCAGAAATAATGAATACATTGAAAAGCGTGTGAAGTGCGATGGCAACCATAAGCCCGAGGGAAGCGCTTGCTGCGCGAATTCCACGACTGCGTTCAAATGAAAATGCCATAGCAAATCCTATTGCAGAAGATGCGATGACATGCAGGAGCGTTGAACCTATAAAGCGCAGGTTCCCTGTAATAAAGCTATGGAGATAATCCCCTTCTGACAAAGGACCAAGCAAGAACAGCACGTTTTCAAGTGCCGCAAACCCAAGTGCGACGGTGAGCATGCAAGTAACTAAATCAAGCGCGCGGCGTATCGCTTCTTTGCGCCAGAGCACCACCACCGCAGCGAGTGCGTACTTCGCCGTTTCTTCAATCATTGCCCAGGCGGTTAAGAGGGGGATACAGCTCGCAACGTCAGACGGAGTGCATTGTCCTAGCTTAGTGAGCGCATACTGCTGTGGAAACAGCACAAGCGGAACTGCAATCATCCCTGCCACAAACGCAAGAAAAATAATCCACCGGGGTTCGGGACAGCGAGCGTCTTCCTTCAAAAGGAAGTACAGCCAAATGAAAGTGGGCATGAGCCCGCCCAAAATTGCATACCCAATAACTTCGAGCGTCATACTGCGCTTATTCTATCAGGTACTGGCGGCTCGTTCTTAGTTACATTATACGAAAACTTGACAATACCTATGTATAGTGTATTACTTATTTCGGCACATAGTTCGTTGAGACACTGAGAATCCGCCACAGCAGAAAGCGCCTCCAAGGGACCCTTTCTGCTGTGGCGAATCAAGCGACAGCTCCTGCCTCGGATGAGAGGTGTGTCCTGACGGCGCTTAAGCCGAAGGAGACGACAATGACTTTTGCATCGCAGAATCTCACCGCTGGCCAGCTCAACGCAATCGTGAAAAAGCTGGGTGGCGAAAAGGGAGCAATGCGCTTCCTTGCTGGCGAACTCATCGTCACTGAGAATCCGAAAGTAGGTGCCTCGCGCACCATCATCGCGAAACTGCTGGAAGAGGTGGGGCAACCCGTCGACCTTCCGGCTATCGAGCGCTTTGTCGCTCGACAAAAATTCGTGGTGGACCAGAGCGGCGAATTGCCCATCTCGTACCTAGGCGACAATTTCCGGGCCAACTTCCTGGATGTCGTCGAAGAGAACGTCAAAGCCGCCGCACTGAAGCAACGCAAGCTGCTGAAACGCTTGGTGGACAAGCCCATCCTCTCGGCGCTGGGTGGCGAGGAGAAAGCCCGGGTCGCGCTCGCGCACGTTTTCGACTATCTGAAGACTGCTGATCGCAACCTCTGGTTCATCTTCTACGTCAAAGACGCGAAGGGAGTATTGTGGGCCGTGAGCGCGTACTGGCGCGGCGTCGGCTGGAGCGTTGGCGCGTTTGCTGTTTCGGACCCGGACGCTTGGGGCGATGGCTCCCATGTGGTCTCTCGCTGATTCTCAGCTACTCTGGGTCTTCTTTAGACCCTTGGACCCTCTGAACCTTTGACGCTTCGGCGGAGAAGGGGATGAGGGTCCTTTTGATTTTGTATACTGAACGGTGAGGATTGTTCTCGTGTATTGGCTACGGCTCATATGCAACACCTCGGGGAACTAGCGGACGGAATCATGGAAGGTACGCCAACCATGGGTGTGTCGTTATCTTCTTCCTAAAAAAGTCTCTATTGGAACGCTTGCAGCAGGAGTAGATTTTCTCGGGCGGGTGCACTTTCCAACTCATCGAGTACTGCGAACCGTCGCAAAGCGACGCGTGTTTCGTCGTATCAAGGATGCAGGAAATAACCAGCAAACGATTCAATCGTACCTAGGTCTTCTGAGGCACGAGAATGCACAAAAAATACAAAAACAAATCCAAGACCTCTCTATGTAGGCCAGTTGCTCACCATGAGGGAATCTTTGCGTTCAGGGTGGTGTGTCCAAATCTCTTCGGTGACAAATGGCATGTACGGATGAAGAGCTTTAAGGGAGCGAGAAAGAAGAGTGAGCAGGAGAGCCTTTCGCGACGCGACTGTTTCAGGGGATGCGGTGCTTGGTTTGTCGTGTGCGCCGATGATAGTCTTTGATTCCTCAAGTATTTCAGCAGCGAATCGGTCCCACACATAGTGATACAGTTTTTCTGCACCTAGGTAGATGCGGTACTCCTCAATATCTTTTGCAACGTCAGTAATTACGGCGTCTAGTTCGCGCAGTAGCAATTCATCACTTTCAGTGAGTGGCGCATCCAGATTTGCATTTTGAGTATTTTCAAAAACAAAGCGAGAAACATTCCAAAGTTTGTTTGCAAACAGTTTGTAGGCTTTTATTTTTTCTTCGCTCATCCGCGTGTCTGTGCCTGGAGTATTCCCCACAATGAGTGCCATGCGTACTGCATCAGCACCGTATTTCGCTGCTACCTCCACCGGGTCAATTCCATTACCAAGTGATTTTGAAAATTTCTGACCCTTTGCATCACGCACAATCCCGTGCAGATAAATAGTCTTAAAAGGAATATCACCAAGCGCAAACTGCGTCATGAGAATCATGCGCGCCACCCAGAAGAAGAGAATGTCATGGCCGGTCTCAAGTACGTCAGTTGGATGGAAGCGGGAAAGGTCCATGGTTTCCTCTGGCCAGCCAAGCGTAGAGAATGTCCAAAGACCAGAAGAAAACCACGTATCAAGCGTGTCCTCATCTTGCACCCACCCCATCGTCTCCCATTTTTCGCATGGTGGTTCGCCGATACATATTTCTTCGCTTAATGATATTGGTTGAGGAACTGAATTAGTTTCAATCCATGTACTATCTATCAATCTTCTGTCTTTCAATTCGGTGATTAGAGTTGCACCCACTTGGATATTTTCGCTATCTCCTACCCACGCATAATCAGGTAACTCTTGCCATTCGTGAGTCTTCCTTCTAAATTCCTGTTCGTTCATTTTGATTGTCGAAAAGAACTTCTCTTTGTTGAAGTGAATAGCTTGATGTGGCCCCCCTAATTGGCGTTTATACCAAACGGGAACACGGTGGCCGTACCAAATCTGACGACTGATGCACCAGTCACGTAGGTTTTCAATCCAATGGAAATACGTTTTATCAAAATGGTCCGGAACAATGTGAATACGACCGTCACGCACTGGCTCAAGCAGAAGCTCCTTAAGCGTTTTCCCGCCACGTTCTTTCACTGGCTTATTAACCGCTATGAACCACTGGAGCTTTGGAAGAGGTTCAATTACACCACCCGTGCGTTCCGCAGTAGAAATGTTTTGAGTAACGTCTTCTTCTTTTTCCAAGAGTCCTTCGCTCTTCAGCCACTCCACTACCATTTCGCGCGCTTCGCCAACTTTCTTTCCATGGAGGCGTCCTCCTGGTGTTTCCATCTTTGCGTACTCGTTGATGACTTGAGGGTGAGGCAGGCTATGTCGCTCCCCAATTTCCCAGTCAGTCTGGCTGTGTGCTGGGGTCACGCCAAGCGCGCCGGTGCCAAACGCAGGCTCTACAGAGCTGTCTGCAATAACTTTAATAGTAAGAGGCATGTCGCAGAATGTGAGGTGGTATTCCTTGCCTACATATTCCTTATAGCGCGCGTCTTCAGGGTGTACGGCAACAGCCACGTCTCCCACTTTTGTTTCTGGGCGCGTGGTTGCAATCGCGATAGGGAAGTCCTTTGAGTAACGGAAGGTGTAGAGCTTTCCTTTGCGCTCTTCGTGCACAATCTCATCATCGGAAATAGTCGTCTGACCTTTTGGATCCCAATTTACAATGCGGTGCCCGCGGTAAATAAGACCTGCGTCATACATGTCCTTAAACTGCCGACGCACCGCGCGGTTACGTGCCTCATCAAGTGTGAACGCTTCACGGGACCAGTCACAGGAAGAGCCCATGGCGCGCACCTGAGAACGTATCGTGCCACGACTTTCTTCCACAAAACTTTCAGCTCGGCGCATAAATTCTCCACGGCCAAGTTCATGACGGTTTTTACCTTCTGCTTTTTGAATATCTTTCTCCACTTTTGATTGGGTGGCGATAGCTGCGTGGTCAGTGCCAGGGAGCCAAAGAGAAGCGTATCCCCGCATGCGCTTAAAGCGTATCATTGTGTCTTGGAGTGCAAGGAAGAGTGCGTGACCCATGTGAAGCACACCGGTTGCGTTTGGCGGAGGCATCATGATGGTGAACGGCTTTCGCTCCTTACCGTTTGGAAGCATGTCTGGGTTGAAGTACCCACTCTTTTCCCATGCTTCGTACACCCGGCCTTCGGTCGTGGTGGGGTCGTAGGGCTTTAAAAATTTCTCTTTCATTACCTAAGGAATATAGCAGAAAATGGCGTATTTCGGGGATGATGTGAGAAGAGATTGACATATACTAAATTATATAGTATAGTAGTATTGCAAATCTGGATGGGCCAGATTCAGCAATCCCTGAAAGGGGAAAAAGATGAACACCGCGTTGAATACTGTTGTAGCGTTCCCGGTGCAACCCAATCACCGGCGCGCTAAGCGGGTTCCCACCCCGCAAAGCCCTGTTGTTGAGATCGAGACCATTCGCTCGATGGAGAATGTGCAGATGCGTGTCCCCACAAGGAGTCGCAAAAGCGCAGACCCGCTCATCGAGCACCCCCGCTTCAGGAGAGGGAATCTCACGGTCGAGTTCGTGTCGGAGAATCGCTTCTTTGGCAAGTTTTTGGCCGGCGCGCTCTACACGGGAGCGGCGGAGTTGCAGCTGCAAACCTGCCAAGACGGGACCGTGGGCACAGTGCTCGTCTTCAAGGTGTGCTGTGTGCCAGACCCCGTCTGCACCCTGTGTGTCGCCACAGCGAAAAAAGGCGACAAGAATGCAGTCGCCGGCGCGGTCATCAGTCTGAAGTTGATACCGCCCACAATCTAAAGTCTCGGGGAAAGCCCGAAACAGAGCTCGGACCATGGATTAGGTCCGGGCTTTACTTTTTACCTAGGCAAGTGAAAGAGTGCCGTCCGCTTTGATATTTTCAGAAAATTCGTTGCGAAGTGCGCGGAAGTAGCCGGCGATACCAATCATGACTGCATTGTCTGTGGAAAGTTCACGAGGAGGGATTACTAGAGTTACGTCTGGGAATTCCTCAGCAATTTTTTGTGTAAAGTCTCTGCGAATGCGCGCATTTGCAGACACCCCTCCGCCAATGGTGAGTGTTTTTGCTCCAGTGTGTTCAGTGGCTTTTGCGGTTTTCTTCCAGAGCACTTCTGATACTGCGTCTTCAAACGCGCGCGACATCTGCTCCTTTTCAATTTCAGAAAGCTCACCTTTTGCTTTTATGAGGTAGAGCACGGCTGTTTTTAGACCACTGAAAGAGAAATCAAAATTATCTGCATCAAGCATGGGGCGGGGAAGCACAAACGGGCTCTCTGCATCATCATGTTTTTTGTCGGCAAGTTTTGAAACTTCAGGTCCGCCAGGGTACGCAAGACCCATCATGCGCGCTACTTTGTCATACGCTTCACCCACCGCGTCATCGCGCGTTTGGCCAATGAGTTCATACGAAAGCCATTCTTTCATGAGTACGAGTTCGGTGTGTCCTCCCGATATAAGTAGCGCAAGAATTGGTAACTGAATTCCTTCTATCACCACTTCTGCACTCTGCCCTCTTCCTTCTGAATTTTTTGCGAGCGCAGCGAGCAGGTGTCCTTCCATGTGATTTACCGGTACTACAGGAATGCTCCACGCATGCGAGAGTGCGCGCGCAAAATTAATACCCACCCAAAGTGCCGGCTCAAGTCCCGGGCCATGGGTTACGGCAATGGCGTCTATGTCTGGACGCTCGGTTTCTTTCAAAAATTCAATGAGCGCATCTGCCATTTCTGGTTCACGCTCCATAATCTTCCTAAGCTCTGACTCTGCGCCCTCTTCAAGAATTTGATCATTTTCACGAAGAAGTTCAGCTTCTTCCAAGCAGGAAGAGAGAAGTGCGGTGAGGTTTTTGGCATGCGCACGCTTTGCAAGCGCGGGGAACACCCCGCCATATTCTTTGTGGATATCTATCTGGGAAAGTAGTGTGTTTCCAAGCGTTTTGAAATGCGCACCGGTTTCATCGCCAGAGCCTTCCAGTATGGCAACTGCTGTTTCGTCACAGCTGGTTTCAATCGCGAGTATCTTCATCTTCAACAAGCTCCCACGGGAAGGGCCCCTCCCGTGGGATAAGGAATCCGGCAGAGTTTGGATGCCCGTTACCTCCATATTTCTCCGCAATCTTTGCGACGTTCACGGAACCATCTCCGCGGATAGAAACGCCGTACCCGTTTGGATGCGCAGTAACAACAAGCGCGAACGGCGGATACTTCTTTGCAAGAAGATTGCCGGTGAGAGATTTGATCGGCTTGTACGGATGTGCGGTTGCAAACGCAACGACATGTCCTTCAAATGAAATCATCTTGGCACGCTCGACCGCAACTTCAGCAAGCTTTTCAAAACATTCGCCAAAAACACGAGCCTTCTTCAAGAGTTCTTCACGCTTGCTTGAATCTTCAAGAATTGCGCTCGTTTCGTCCCAGAATTCAAACGTAAAGGGGTGAAGCCCCAGGTAGGAGATAACTGGTCGAGTATCGGGAAATGAAAAACGGAAGAGATCATCATCCTCAAGGAAGTTGATGAGGTCTGGACGGGGTGCTCCTTCGTGGAAAAAATCCCAGGCAATTCCAGCACCGGAACGATTTGCATCGAATACGTGATTTGGCACACTTTCGGCAACGTCGCGCACTCCTTCGTGGTGGTCAAGAGCGGTTAGCGATAGCGCCACGTCAGCGTACCGCTTCATGGTCTCTATTTCGTTATATACAAAATCAATAAAGTAGGCATCTTTCCCGCGTACCAGTTCCACATCCACTTCTTCGCCTCGAGAAAGAGGAATGTACTCGGCCTCATCACCAAACTTTTTCCATGCAGCGTAGGCGCCACCAAATCCGTCAGGGCATCCGCCGTGGTAGAGGGCTACAATTTTCTTATCACTCATGCTAGGTATTGTTCACAGTAGCGCGTCTTGGCAAAACATGGAAATTTCGAGCGAAAAGCAAGCTGGAGGCCGAGGCGTGTTGAAACACGTCGAGGCCGAAGCGTGGCTTTGTAGCAGATATTTGCTTGTTTTGGCAGACGAGTGGGAGAACCAAATTCATATCCGCGTCGATACTGTGAATGATACCTAGGTTATAGCGCGAGAACGAGAGAAGCGCACGTACATGCCCGCAGGAATTACGCGCTCAGTATTTTGTTCGCGAATCTGAAGTTCGCCAAACTCAACGTGCTCACCAGGGAATACACTTTCCACCAGCTGTTTGAATGAGAGCGGGGAATAGCCGGCTGCATACCCGTTCAGCAGGAAAAATGAGCCGGGAGCGTGAGACAAGAGCTCGCGCAGGGTTTCCATAAGCGGAAGAAGATCTTCTTCAATTTTCCACACCTCATCTTTCGCACCTCTCCCAAACGCAGGAGGGTCAAGAAGAATGCCGTCATACTTTGCACCTCTGCGCACTTCACGCTTTGCAAAGTTTCTCGCATCTTCAAGTATGTAGCGGATAGAGTTTTCGGGCACCTTTGAAGCTACCGCATTCTTTTCGCACCAGGTAATGATGGCTTTTGAAGAATCCACATGGGTAACTTTTGCCCCTGCCTTTGCAGCGACCACGGACGCGGCACCTGTGTATCCAAAGAGGTTTAGTACCTCCGGTTCTTTAAGTTTAGAAATAAGTTCAGCGCTCCATGACCAGTTCGGTTCCTGTTCCGGGAAAATGCCGACGTGTTTAAAGTTAGTGAGTTTTGTTTCAAGAGATACGTCGCCGTACGAGACTGGCCATGTTTCAGGAATTTCGCTGTTCTTTTTCCAAGCACCCTTGCCATTAGTAAAAGCAAATACGGCATTGGCCTTTGCCCACGCCTCGGGATTGTTCTTTTTCCAAATCGCTTGCGTGTCAGGGCGCGCGAGCGTTACGTCTCCAAAACGCTCGAGCTTTTCATGCTCGCCAGAATCAAGTAACTCGTACCCTTCGAACCCGGAAGTCGTAAGGTGTTTTTCGTTTGACATAGGTGTTCTCTAAAATGTATCAGATGCGAGGCGCGAATGAGAGCCGAAGCGAGCTGTAGAAAGCTACTGCGAGCGAGGATCGGAATGAAGCAACGAAGCAGGTGGGCATTTTAGAAACACCTATGCTCGTAGTGCGTGAGGGTGTTGTTCCGACCAGGTATTGAAAACAATGCCAGCAGACACTGCTACGTTCAGCGATTCACAACGTGGGTGCATGGGAATTGAAAGTTTGATGTCGCACGCCTCGAGGGTTTTTTCACGTATACCCGCGCCTTCGTTTCCAAGTACAAATACCGCAGGCGCATCAAAACGTTCAGAAGGAAGCGCATTGCCGTCCATAGAAAGTCCGTAAATCCAATACCCCTCTTCTTTCAGAGTTTTTATGGTGTCGTTTACGTTTCCAATAGTCACAAGCGGAATGCGAAAGGCCATCCCTGCAGAAGTTTTAACTACCGTGCCAGTTACCTGCGCTTGATTGTGCTCTGGGATAAGAACGCCAGAAAGTCCAAAGGCAGCTGCAGAGCGGATAATAGCGCCCACGTTATGCGGATCCTGCACTTCAGCCATAAGCGCAAGCGCTGTTGCTTTGCCAGGTTTTACTTTCGCAAGGAAGTCCCCAAGAGAAATAGTGAGTGCCGATGCGTCAATGACCGCAATGACGCCCTGGTGTGACTCATCTCCCACTTTCCGGCGAGCTTCAGTAGCATCCATCATTTGGACGGTGATGCCGCGTGACTTAAGCGCATGCTTTAAACGCGCATCATCAAGCTCTGGAGAAAGGTGGACGCGCTTAATAACGTGGGGCATGTTTTCGAGTGCTTCCACGAGCGCGTTTTTCCCGTATACGTATACTTTTTCAGAAGTAGTAGGACGAGGCATCGTTTTCTAACTATACCACGAGAAATAAAAATTGTCTCGTTTTATGGTTACGGATATTTTACTTGCTCTCATTCACAAAATTGTGCGCGATGAGGAATTCGAATCCCCGACCTACCCCACGTCAAGGGGTCGCTCTAACCAGCTGAGCTAATCGCGCGTATAGGTCGCAGAATATCGTGTTTACGGCTAGTATTCAACTAATGAAGCGCTTTGTCGTGCTTGAGAAAAAGAGCGGAGAAACGCCACTCATGGCAATAACCCTCTGGAAAAAAGAGCATCCCGCATATGCAAACATTCCTGCGTCATACGCCGGCCGACTTGACCCCATGGCGTCAGGGAAACTCTTAGTGCTTCTTGGGGAAGAGTGCAAGAAGCAGAAGAACTATACCGATCTTGATAAGGAGTATGAGATTGAAGTGTTGCTTGATGTAGGGAGTGATACTGGGGATGCGCTTGGCATTGTTGAGGGCACTGGAAGAGATACGCGGGTAGATAGGAAGATTGTTCAGGAGCTCCTCAAGCATGAAGAGGGAGTCCATGAGCGAGCGTACCCCGCCTATTCCTCAAAGACCGTGAACGGGAAGCCGCTCTTTCTTCATGCGCTTGAGGGGAGGTTGGGAGAGGTTGAGATTCCAGTGCATGAGGAGACCATCCATAAAATTTCATTACTTAGCATGGAGCGGGTTTCTTCTGCACAGCTCTCTACGCGCCTCGAAGCGTTTCTCGCTCTCGTTCCTATCTCAAACGAACCTTCTAAAGTATTGGGTGCAGACTTTCGTATACAGGCGGTACGAGAATCGTGGCAGAAGGTGTTTTCTGGTAGCGATCGGTCATTCAGCGTCATACGGCTTCGAGTTGCCTGTGCTTCTGGTACTTATATGCGCACGCTTGCTCCACGTATCGGAGAAGCATTACAGACGAGCGCACTGGCACTCTCTATTCATCGCACGAGGATAGGGAAGTGGTGGGGCGGGTTTTGGGTACGGCAGTACTAGAACCATGACACACAAAACCACCAGAAGGTAGTTTTGTGGAAGTGTTCTGAGCCTAGCTAGTCGGAATTGGAAACAGCTTTTTGTAGAGTTAAACAGATGGTTGGCTCCCGGACACTCTTTTGGGCGAGAGGAGGACTAATCTTTAATTTCCACCACTACTTCCGCCAGGATCACCTACGCTTCCAAGTTCCAACATATCTTTAATAGTCGTCATTTCTAGTAGGCCAATTTTATCCTCCTTAAATTCTCTGGCTTCTTCTGGGGTCATTGTGCCCTTCTTTACACGGCTGTTGATGGCTCCAATGAAATAGGCTAAACGCTCAATTCGTTCGTGAATGTGACGAGCGGCTCTCTGACGATCATCCCCGTGCTTTTCAAAGGGTAGTTGCAGATAAAATAGAACCTGTCTTGGTTTCAGCTCACCACTCAGAGCGTCTAGTAGCTCTTTTGAATCGTTCACGATTCGTTCTCGCTCCGTCAAGTTATATATACTCTTTCGCATTCGCGACATCACCCAACTCTTTAACTTTGCCGTGGTGACTTGTTCCGGAGAATCAAATATCTTTCGGGATGCCACCTGTAGAGGTCGTCGTGTGTATTTGCGTCTTCTTGGCTCATTTCATAACTATACACTTGCTACGGTTTCGCAACCATTTTGCAAGGCAGGTTCCAACCACTAATTAGGTCGTCCGAAACGAGCGCGTAAAACAATGCTGGAAAATCTGTGACTCCACGGGGAATCGAACCCCGATTTGATCCGTGAAAGGGATCTGTCCTAGCCGTTAGACGATGGAGCCGTGGCACAAACTATAGCATTTACTTCTTAAAATGCTAGGATTCCATAAAACGGAGAGGTGGCTGAGTGGTCGAAGGCGCCTGACTCGAAATCAGGTGTATGGGAAACTGTACCGAGGGTTCGAATCCCTCCCTCTCCGCCGTATACTTACGAAGACAACCATGAAAGTCTTCTATTCAGAGCTTGCAGAAAACCCGGCGTATTACTCTTTCGGCTACAGCATTTATGCCAAGCTTGAAGAAGGAGATTCTATTGCTGAAGCATACGAGAAAGGATTTCTGCCTGCCGTTGTTGCACGCAATCAGCCGGAGCGCCTTATGTATCAGGTGCGCAGCGTGCGCGTGCCGACAAATACGTTTAAGCGGTTGCATTATCACAATCAGGTAGGTCGTAGGGCGGAAGGTCTTGGAGTATGGGAAGAGCGAGTCGTTCCTGCGCCACATACTCCGGATGAAGAACTACTCGCATTTGTACTTACGTTTTTTCACTTTCGATTTGGTAAAGATTCTATGAGGAAAGAACGCGTCCGCGCGCTCTTCGCGTCCGGCTGGATTACGCACATACGCGAGATCAGAATCGCACATACGCTTGCGGTGCGCGTGCTTGAGCACCATGAAAAAGAATTTGTGCACGTGCTGTATTTCACGTATGCAAAACAGTATGAGCGTACGCACGTGGGCGGGCACATTTTTACCAGGGTCATTGAGTGGGCACGAAAAGAAGGCAGGCCCTATGTATATTTAGGAGCCACGTACGGTATGTGGATGCGTTACAAAGTGAATTTTGCGCCGCTTCAAATATGGGATGGCGAAAACTGGCTGGAAGACCCAAAAGGGAAAAAACTCAAAGCGCTTCTCCACGAAGGCGTACACCTCGTCCCATATGCAGATATGTTTCGTATTACGCTCGAACCTTTCTATGCACCGCCGTACGGGAAGATCCTTTCAAAAGAAATGAGAATACTTGCAACGTTGTTTGATGCATCGCCAGTTAGTGCACTTGCGGTATTCGCGCTCCCGGTTGTTCTTTTTGCGGCTACGTTTTTCTTACTGCTCGCTCGGTAGCCACAAATCCCAGATATGTTTCGCGATGTTTCGTGGCGTTCCTTTCGTTGGTTCGTGATGAATTTCAATAAACGGGGCAGTGTTTGCTTCAAGGTATACCGGAAGCACCGCTTCGCTCGATATATCTTCAGAAATAACATCAAAGCCAACCACCGCGAGTCCTGATATGTGCGCTGCTCGCTCAATATATGCTCGGATAGAAGGAGGAATGAGGTCAGTAACATCTTCGTTGTACCCGCCATTTACTCGTTCAGAAAAATCAGCAAGACGCAGTACGGTTCCTTGTGTAGGAATTGAAGTTCTGTGTAATCCTTGGTGTGCCAAGGTGACCGAAAACAGCGCAGTATCTTCTACACCCTGTACCTGCGGGAAAGAAAGAGACGCATTGTACACATGACGTAATTCGTCTGTTGTTTTTTCTCCATCTGCAATTATCACCGGTCGTACAAACCGCATAACGGCAATAAGTTTTCCGTTCACACAGGTAACACGGTGTACATCTCCTTCGATACATTCTTCCACAAGCACGAGCGGACATATGCGAGCTGCTTGGGTAAATGCATCCCGAAAATCCATTTCCTCTGTCACTCGCACACGTGTATGACGTGCGCGTGAGCCCTCAAGCGGTTTTATGATCACGGGTGTAGAAAGTTTTTTGAACGCACGCGTGGCGGTTTCTTTATGGGCATACGTTCCGCCGCGCGGCACTCGTATGTTGTTTTTTTCAAACAATTGCTTCAATTCCATTTTATTATCGAGGTTTTGCCAGAGTGGTGAGTCTCGCCAGGGCGGTATGGGGATGTGTTCGAAGTAGTGCCAGGTTTTTTTAGCTGCATTTTTTCGTTTAGGAAGCCACGCTCTCGCGTATGAAATTTCTTTTCCACATACATACAGTATCTGCATACGAATACCTCGACGCTTCGCCTCATGAAATATCACACTCTTCCGGCTTAGAGGCGTGTCGGGGTACGTTTCTTTGGATGTCAGAATGTTGAAGAAACTAGAAATAGAAAAAAACCCATGCATAAGAGCGTTTGTAAGCCAGAGTACAAACGGGGTGAGGAAAATAACAAACGGTTTACACATACTGCGCATAGGGCGGTCAAAGTACAAACTTACGGCAGTTTCTGCATATAAAAGAGCATGTGGAGCGGGTGCCGCACCGCAATACTCACAACGCACTTTCTTTGGGCCTCCTAAAGACATGACGTGTTGAGAGTATACCTTGTATGATCCATTGCGATTCTTAGAATGATCGGTACAATTACGGTATTGGTCGAACTTTTGCCAGCCTAATCGGATGGCTTCGTTTTTCCCACACGAAAGACAAGCCAACAAAACACACTATGGATGAACAGAATATGGGAGCACCTATGGATCCCCAGATGGACGCCCCTATGGAAGGCGACATGCCTGCAGCTCCTGCTCCGGAAGAAATGCCTGCAGAAGCAGCTCCAGCCGAAGGCGAGCAGGGAATGGCGTAAGTCATTTCCCCCTGGCTGACAGTTCACAAAGAAACCCGCGCACGTAACGTGCGCGGGTTTCTTTCTTCTTAAACACTATCTTCAAGCGGTCGCTTGAAGATAGTGTTTTGAGGTCGCACATTAACGAGTTTTGAGCCAGACGTAAATGTCTTCAAGAGCTTTTACGGCATCGCCTGCGGCGATGTTGTTCTGATGGTAGAGCTCATCCGTGCAATCGCCTGCGCTCCACACACCTTCTACAGAGGTACGCTGATTACGAGCGTCTATTTTAATTCGTTTTACCTCATCCATAGCCACTACTCCTTCTGCGTAGTCTGTGTTTGGCACAACACCTATTTCCACAAACACGCCTTGTACGGGAAATTGAGTTTTTTCTTTCGTTTCTTTGTGTTCAACCACAAGTCCGGATACAAACTGAGTGCCTTGTACCTCTACAGGGTAGGAGTCAGTAATAAGTCGCATGTTTTCGTGAGTGAGTGCTTTTTCAACGGTAATGGCATCCGCCTTAAAGTCTTTGTGACGATGAATAAGGGTTACGGTTTTTGCATAAGCGAGAAGCTGGAGTGCGGTCTCAAATCCAGCGTTACCACCGCCCACCACTGCCACATCCATTCCAGAAAAGAGAGGACCGTCGCAGGAAGCGCAGTACACCACCCCTTTGTTTTCAAATTGCGTAGCGCCTGGTACGTCGAGTTTCCGACGACCCGCACCTGATGCAATAAGCACTGCACGCGCTTCGTGTGCAGCGCCATTTCCTAGCGTTACCTTAAAATGCGTATCACCTACTTTCTCAAGCTTTTCTGCGCGTTCACCAATCACCGTCTCAAGCACATCACCCTTATACGCATCAATGTGTTCCCGAAGTGACTTTGCAAGATCTGGTCCTGAAATTTTCACGGTGCCTATCCAGTTTTCAATACCCTCAGAAACAGTGGACTGACCGCCAATCTCTTCTGCAATCAACACTGTCTTAAGTCTCTTACGAGCGGCGTACACTCCCGCTGAAATACCTGCTGGCCCGCCTCCAATGATGATGAGATCGTTCATAGTTCGTGTAGTATACCGCACTTCGTACATGCAGAAATCTCTATCAAACGAGAAACCGCCCTTCTTAGGCGGTTTCTTTTTCTAATCGGTTACTTTTTATTCCTGCGGAGGAAGTTTGGAATAGCGCCACCCCAGCCATCATCTTCATCAATCATCGGTGGCTTTAGTGGCTCCTCTTCTTTTTTGCGAGGAGGGGCGGTGACGATAGGTTCTGCTTTTTCTTTCTTTACATCTTCCATGAGCGGTGCAGGCGCAACTACCGGACGAGGCTCTTCTGATTTTTTCATCACCTCATTAAATATTTTTCCGCGGGCCTCTTCTTTCTCGCGTGCCGGCATACCAAATATGGATGCGCGTTCAGGGAGTGACTGCGCAGCTTCAATGAGGCTTTCTGGGAACCCGGTTGCAATAACAATAATGCGGATCTGGCCTTTCTTCAGTTTTTCATCGCGCATGATACCGAAGATGATTTTTGCATCTTTTGCAACAGATTCACCAACCACCTTTGCTGCTTCCTGGACTTCAAGAATGCCCAAGTCTTCAGAGCCTGCAACCACAAAGAGAATACCTTTTGCACCGTTTATTGAAACATCAAGCAGTGGGGAATTAACCGCGGCCATGGCAGCATCGCGCGCGCGACTGTCGCCTTCAGCAACGCCAATACCCATAAGCGCTGGGCCCGCACCCTCCATAATTGCTTTTATGTCGTTGAAGTCAGTATTGATTTCTCCGGGCGTAGTGATGATGTCAGACACACCTTCCACAGCCTGACGCAGAATTTCGTCACAGAGCGCGAATGCGTTTTTTGCAGACGTGGATGCCTCAACGATTTGAAGAAGCTTATCGTTTTGAATAACAATAAAAGCGTCAACTTCTTTTTTAAGTTCTGCAAGCCCGCGCTCTGCGATATCGCGACGTTGAGATCCTTCAAAAGAGAAAGGCTTTGTGACTACGCCCACCGTGAGCGCACCTAATTCTTTTGCAATTTTTGCAACCGTGGGCGCTGCTCCTGTCCCCGTGCCTCCACCCATACCGCACGTGATAAACACCATGTCGGACCCCTGAAGTGCTTCCATGATTTCCTGACGCGTCTCTTCTGCGGCGCGACGTCCCATTTCTGGGTTCATGCCCGTTCCTAACCCGCGCGTGAGGTTTTTCCCAATGTGAATTTTTCGTTTTGCAAGAGAGCGGTGAAGATCCTGCGCGTCAGAGTTAACCGCAATGAACTCAACACCTTTCACTTTCGATGCAACCATGTGATTCACTGCGTTTCCGCCGGATCCACCACAGCCAACAACTCGTATGCGGGCGAACGTTTCAATTTCTGGTACAACGCGCTTAGACATGGATAGTATTTCAGTGACTTGCCAAAAGTAGGCTAATCATACTCTGTATGGTGAGGCCTGCAAACCTTGACAATGTTCGTGAAAATGTAAGTAAAAGTTATAGCCCAGGACGGCTAAACCGCGAAGCGAAGCTTCGCGGTCGCCCGAACAGATGAGAAGCATCTGTTTTAGGGAAGAAACTGTTTAAGGAAATTCATTGCGGATTTCCCAAGTTTTACAAGCGGTCGTGAGCGAGGTGCTTCGGTAGACCCGGTGAGGCCCCACAGCGCAAGCCCGTACGCTACTGCCCAGGTAGCATCACGAATTTTAGAATCAGGAGGAACGCGCAGGTCAGCAGGGCGCGAAGGAAGCGAAAGAGAGCCGCGCGCAATGTCAGTAACGGATCCATGTCCGGACCCGCCTCCCGAAAGAATAATTCCAGCTGGTAAATTTCCGCGACGTCCCAGCACTTTCAAATGGGTGTCCACGAGTTCAAACATTGCGCGGAAACGAGAAGAAACTATTTCATCTATTTTTCGTTTGGGATACATAGCGCCTGATAAGCGACCCATTTTTATACGCTCTGCATCTTCAAGTGATACTCGGAACCCAAGCGCGAGTTCGTCAGTTATTGAGGTGGAGCCGATAGGAAATACTTTAAGAGAAATAGGAAGACCTTCGTCATACACCACAATGGATACGGTTTCTGCTCCAATGTTTGCAAGTACGCATCCTTTCATTTTCTGATCTTTTGAGAGGGTTACATACGAGCCAGCAAGCGGAGAAGCCATTTTATCAACGACATCAATGTCTGCACCCTCTGAAGCGTTCACGAGCGCTTCTACATGGCTTTTGAGAGAACTTACAAAGAGATAGTCAGCCTCAAGTCGTAACCCTTTCATGCCAAGTGGGTCTCCAAGTGCGCGCACGCCATCGATACGAAACTCAAGAGGAATTTCATGTAGCACCACACGATTCTGGAATTCTTTTTCTATGGAAGAGCGTGCTGCTTCCAGTGTCTTTTCAATATCAAGTTCGGTGATTTCTTGGTCTGCACGGGAAATGATGGCCTCACCCTTTGCGCGGTGTTCATCAAGCGATATGCCGCCAATCGCGAGGAATGCATTTTTTATCGGCACCCGCGCCACGCTTTCTGCTTGTCGTTTTGCCGCAAGAATAGCGCTTGCTGCTTCTTCGGTGTCTACCACGTATCCATGGCGGAGTCCGGCGCTTTCAGAGAGGCCCGTACCTATGATTTTACGCGTGACACCTTCGCTACCGGCTACTTCTTCGACCACCACCACTTTTATGTGGTGTGTGCCTAGATCTATTCCGGTTGCGATGCGGCGTTTTTTCATTGGAAATAATGTTGAAGCGGGCCATAAGCCTCTCTTCACTCCTGTCCATTGTAGGCCCGTGAGGGTGACCTTTCAAATGCATAAGGCCGTGGATAAATAAATACGCGCAGAAGTCAGAGGGCAGAAGTGAGAAATCAGAGGCCTCTTTGTCGACTACGTCGAGGCAGATTATTATTTCTCCGCTTTTCGGACCCACTTCATATGAAAGAACGTTCGGTACATAGTCTTTGTTTCGAAGTTTTTTATTTAAACTTTTTGCACGTGCAGCTCCCACAAAGACAAGCGAAACGTTCCAACCAGGAAGTGCAGTCTGCGCTATTTCTTTAAACGGGCCACGAGGCGCAGGGCGCCTCGTGAGGTTTGTTATGTCGATATGACCCACCATGGGGCGCTCTTACTTGCGGCCCTTACCGCGCGCAGCAGGATCTATTTTCCCAAGCTTCACAAGCTCATTGTACTCGGCACGGCGCCCTGCACGAATCATGGCACGGGCATGCTGCACATTCTTAGATTTAATGCGGGTGAAGTAGCGGTTTGCACGAAGTCCGCGGACGATGTTGAGGCCCTGTGCACGGCGGGAAAAACGGCGAATAAGCGAGGCAGAACTCTCGTTCTTTCCGCGCTTTACTTCCACACGCACCGCGTTTTTAACAGTTACCATAGGTAGGGAAGACTCTAACACGAGCCTAATCGCTAGGCAACAAGGCGGAGCCGATCAACAAGAGAATCGAGCGGGACGAATGTTTCCGTGTGGCTCGCGCGCTCGCGAAGGATGACCGAGCGTTCGAGTGCTTCTTTACGGCCCATGATGATGAGGTAGCGAGGGTTGAGGCCGTCTGCAAAGCGCATCTGCTCGGTAAGTGATTCTATGCCAATGGCTTGCGCAAGCGGGATGCGTGCACGGCGCAGTGTGTCTGCCATTTTCATGCTTTCGCGCTTTGCTTCTTCGCCAATGTGTACAAACACAAAGCGTGGTGTGCCGGCCGCTTTTATAGCAGGGATAACCTCGCGATTTTCTGTCGTAAACCGAACCACTGCGCCCACTGAAGGTATATTTGATTTGAAAAATGCTTTTGCCAAATCATGATACCGAGAACCCCATGCGTGCACGCGCTCATCAGAAATAATTTCAAAACACGTTTCCCCATACATTCCGGCCCTGGTCATGAGGTCAGGAGAAAGTTCGTAGGGGGTGTCGGTGGCTTCAAGGTATTCGAGCACGCTCTCAAAGTGTTTTCGGCTCGCTTCTGATAGGTGATCGGTAGAAGAGGGGATGTCTCCGCGGTCCGGGTGCTCAAGCAATACTTCAATTGCCTTAAATACATCTGTCCGCGCGTGCGTGACGCACTCTTCTGGAAGCGTGTTTGCGCGCTTGCGGAAAAACGAGTTCAGTTCGCGCGCGAAGCGCGCGCGGGTTTCTTTGTCCCCCATGGAATTAATGCGTAAACGCATGTCTGTTTTGGAAAGATCTCCCACGAGTGAGCGGATAGCACGGATAAGCACAATGTCTGCAATAGCCCTATCAACCCCAAGCGCATGGAACTGCACTACCATCTGTTTAGGTGCAGGACGTCCAGGAGCGGCGTTCGTGTGCCAGATGAATTTTGGTTGCAGGGTTGAAGGAGTAATTCCTGCGTCGCGCACTGTTTTTAAGAATGACGCTATCTCACGTGAGAGCGGATCAAGTGTTTCCGGTTTTATGTTTTCCGGATACGGAGCTTTCTGGCCCTCCCCTCGTTTTTTAAGTGTGAGCGATGAAAGAGGAGAAAAACCATAATACGTTCCCACTGCATGTGCACGCTTTACTACATCAACAGTATCAGTCATTGAGGTCATGGTTAGCTTTGCGGAATATGTACGCTTCCCGGGAACACGGATGCGTTTTTAAGAGGGAACAAACGCATGAACGCACGACCCATAATGTTTTCTTTCGGTAGTGTGCCCCAGACGCGTGAGTCAGAACTGCGTGGACGGTTATCTCCCATGACAAAGTATTCGTCTTCACCCACAAATGTGCGTAGTGTATACGTAGCATCCTCATACACCACATATTCTTCCGGGAGTTCAAGCGTACTCCCGTCTTCGCGAGTTATGGTAACGGCTCCACGACTGATATCAACCGTCTCTCCCGGAAGCCCAATGACCCGTTTTATGTAAAACACGGAAAGATCATTTGGATACCGGAATACAATCACGTCTCCGCGCGTTGGGGGAGAGAAGCGATAGGAGAGTTCATCAATAATAAGGTAGTCTTTGTCCAAAAAAGTGGGGAACATAGACTCGCCGTCCACAATAAACGGCTGGGCGATGAACAAACGGATGGGGACAACGGTAAGCACCACGAGAACTACGAGTGTCGCAATCTCTTTAAGTGCTCGCATCGAGACGTATTGTACTCTTGGAATTTTTGCGCGCAAGTTTTTTGGAAAAAACGCCCATTTGCTATACTCACGGGATACGAATTTTGATACGCGAAACGTCTCAAGCTTCAAAAAGTAATACTCCGTACACGTTTCCGCCATGAATAACCCCCACTTTCTACCTGAAGAAGAATTTTTGAGCATTTATGCAAAAGTTCCTCGACTTACGATAGACACGGTTATCACTTCTCCCGAAGGTGTCGTGCTCGCACTTCGTTCAATTCAGCCGTACTACGGACTTTGGCATGTGCCTGGAGGCACGCTGTATAAGGACGAGCGCATAGAAGATGCTGCGGTGCGCATCGCAAAGAACGAAACGGGATTAGACACAACATTTGCGGGCTACTTAGGATGTATGGAATTTCCGGGAGAAGTCCGTTCTGGCGTTACCCTTCACACCATAAGTATTGTGGTACACCTGAAGATGCTTGGAGGAACGCTTCGTGCTGATGAGCATGCGAGTGATATTCGGTTTTTTAACACTATCCCCAAAAACATGGAACCAATACAGGAGAAGTTTATGAGAGAGCATACACTCTTAGGCTAAAAGCACCTTAAACCCACTATAATTCCTCGTGGTATTATCGCGCCTATGGCATTTGTTATCGTGGGCCTCGGGAATCCGGGTAAGGAATACGAAAAAACGCGACATAACGCAGGGAGACTTGCTGTAGCACTGTTTGCAAAACAGGAAGGCTTTCCTGAATTTGAATATAAAAAAACTGCAGACGCGCTTGTCTCTGAAGGCACTATCGGAAAAGAAAAAGTCATACTTGTGCTCCCGGAAACGTTTATGAATAAGTCAGGAAGGTCAGTCATGAGCTACGTGAAGAGTGTGCGAGCCGCAAAGAACCTTCTCGTTGTTCAGGATGAGCTTGATGTACCGCTCGGTGTTTTAAAAATGGTGTTCGGGAGGAATTCCGGGGGACATAAGGGAGTCGAAAGTATCATGCGCGCACTTAAAACAAAAGAATTTACACGTCTGCGCATAGGTATTTCAGGCGAAGGAAAAAGGCACCAAGTAAAAAAGCCAAACGGAGAGGAAAAGGTGGTGAAGCACGTCATTGGAACATTTAAACCCGCCGAAGAATCACTGCTCAAAAAAACATTAAAAAAATCTGCATCTTCGATGCGTCTCTTTATTACTGATGGTATTGAAAAAGCAACTCAAGAAGCGAATACCCGGTAAAAGATATTGCGAAATAGCCGTCGTGAACGCATACTGATTTTCAGTCAAGTCAAAAGGTCAAAAGGGGAGACATCGCGTGACCGCGTTTAAAACCATAACGGCATTACGAAAATTTTTGAATGCGTATGAGGTTGACCGCACGTCATGGGGGAAAGGTTCCACCAAGACCGAGGAAGATCTTTTTACTGAAACTATTTCTGGAGAGTCAGAGCTTAGTGTTACGAAAAAAGGTCGTCTGTTGCGGAAAGTCCGACGTGTGCAAATTCGGATTTTTTTCAGACAGAAAAACGGGAAGCTTCTGTTCCTCATAGAGAAGCAGGTGTTTCATACGGGCACAGTACGTGAGCGCTCTAAAAAAAGAAGCGCGAGCGAAAAGATGCTCCGGGGTGAGCGCCCGCAGGATGCAGCATTGCGCTGTCTGAAAGAGGAGCTCGGCATTACCGGTATTGAGCCGGGAATGCTTAAGCCTCTTAAGACGGAAACATCACGCCGTATTGCTTCCCGGTCATATCCGGGACTGCTTGAAAAGAAAGAGGGTCCAAGGTTTAAGCTCATGCTTCCGAAAAAATACTTCAACAAACACGGATACATCGAGCGCCAGCCTAGAAAAACCACGTACTTTTCTTGGCGTGCTGCGTAAACGAAAAGCGCCGGCCCTAAACGGGCTGGCGCTCCTCTTTTCTTTTTATTTCACCGAGCGACACCTATTTCTTTTTTGGATTCACGTAGGAAAGCGTCATGCGCTGATCCTTCGGTTCAAACACTTTAATAATGAATGGGTATGACTTTCCAAGCGCAAGCGCATCTTTGAGTTCTTGCGGAGATGCAAATTCTGACACATGCACCAGTCCTGCCACACCTTCTTCAATGGACGCGAGCGCACCATGTTTGTTGTACTTGATGATGACGCCTGATACCTCCATTCCTTTCTTATAGCGCTCACCAGCACTCTTCCATGGGTTTTCTTTCAGTGCCTTAATGGAAAGGGAAATCTTTCCGTCTTTTATCTCAATAACCTTCACTTGAACAGAATCTCCAGCTTTAAAGAGTACGCGCGGATCTTCGACGAGGCCCCAATCAAGTTCTGAAATATGGACCAAGCCTTCAAGTCCCTGTTCAAGTTTTACAAAGACACCAAAGTCAACTGCGCCGGTAACCTCTGCGTGCACCACATCACCCACCTGGTACTTATCAATGAGAGATGCTTTTTCCTCCGCTTCATCACCCGGACGTTCGGAGAAGATAAGTTTTCCTTCTTTTGCGTCTGCAGTGATGATGCGCACTGAAAGCACCTGGCCAGTGAGTTTAATAAGCTCACCGAAGATTTTCTCCTTGTCTCCTTCAGGAACGCGTGGGTAGTGGTCTTTTGAGAGCTGGCTTGCAGGAAGGAAGCCTTTAATGCCCTGCCATGAAAGAATGAGTCCGCCTTTGTTCGCTTCTTCAACCACAAGTGAGTATGCCGTACCGTTAAGAATTGCGGCTTCTGCTTCGCCCCATATAGCTGCCTGACGAGCTTCTTTGAGTGACAGCTCAATGTATCCGTCAATTCCAGCTGCATCTACCACCTTTGCGGTGATAGCATCTCCAGGGTTTGTCTTGCGGAGCACGTCTGCCGCGTTTAGGTACTCACGGCCGTAAATGATGCCGGTGCCAAACGGAGGAATGTCCACGTACAGGCGACCGCGCACAAGCGCGATAACGGTGCCGTCAATAAGGTCTCCGGCTTTTGGCGGAGTTTTAATAGCATCAATCTTCTTCGTCATCGGGTGATTTGCATCAACCGAAAGCGTGACGATTTCTGGCTTTGCAGGTGCAACTGCGGTTTCTACGTCAGACATTATTTCCTACGAGCACAGCCCTTATATAAAGGGTGCGAGACTTCAGACGGGTTTCAAGTTCCTTATATGGCAACAGCCAGGATCTTGAGGGTTAGTCCGCCTTCAGGACTCGCGACTCGCGATGGGGGATTTATAGCACATTTGCATGGAAAACGAAAGAGGCCGGCATCATAAGATGCCGGCCCCAAAAAATACGGTGAAATGAATGTGCTGGTGCGATCCCTACTGGTGTTGCCATCTCGCAGATGCAACTTCGGGTGCTTCGCTTTCGTATCCTTTGTTGTGGATGTCGACAGTGGTGATGTGGGCCATCGGGCCCTGTTTGCTCTGCCAGATTCTCTAGTTCCCCGAAGGAACCGTATCTGGAGGCTTTTCTAAGTTACCACATACCTTTTTTCTTGTCAAGTCTTTATAGGTAGGGGTAGATTCAGGGGCCCAAACAGCAATGCTGTCTGGGCCCCCTTTGGAATACACTAGTCTCTGGGTATTGGACGGCCAAGGACTGGCTACCCAATGCGAAGAGCTAAGCGTTACTTCGGATCTGCACGAATGCGCGCGCCAAGAAGAACGAACGTCTTCATAAAGCACCTCCCCTGGAACAATCATCAGTCATACGTCCAAGCTTCTTGGGGAAGCAAACACGTCACTGACCTATCGAAACTAGCACGAACGCCTTGCTCTGCAAGTGCGTGTCTGGGCATAAAAGTAGCCCCCGCCAGGCACAAGGCTTGGCGGGGGCGGGGTGAGTTGGACAGGGAGTGCAGGAAGGTCAGAGAAAGCCGTCGTCGCCGACCAGGTCCCTGTCGATTCCCTGAATCGAGGTTTCAGGCTTTAGGCAAGCATCCTCGATTCCGCGGATGATGGTCTCAGTTGAACTGTTTTTCATAACCGTCTCCAGGATCAAGTCCGAATACTTGGAATAACTCTTTCGGACCCCTTCATCTTAGCAGGAAGACAGTCGCGTGCCATTTCGTTTTTTGATACAATAGAAGGAACATATGGTCATCACTCATCACGGCGGGCAGTGCTTCAAGGTGTCTTTTGGAGATATTACGCTTGTGTTTGACCCAATTGCAAAAGGCACAACACTTCCTGCCGTAAAATTTGGTTCTGATATTGCCCTGATTTCTCGCAATCACCCGGATATGAATGGTGCAGAAGAGGTGGCGTTTGGTGATCGTCAGCCGTTTGTTATTTCAGGCCCAGGAGAATATGAAAAAGATGGCGTGACCATTCAGGGCTTTCTTTCAAAGAGCGAGTACGCGCTTTCAAAAGGCCACACCGAAGCACTCAATACCATTTACTCTGTAAAACTTGAGGGTATGACGCTTGTGCACCTGGGTGCACTTTCTGATACCTCACTCTCTGTCGAAGCGAAAGAGGGTATTGATGAAATAGATGTGCTTTTCTTGCCTGTTGGTGGAGATGGCGTACTTACGCCTGCAGAAGCAAGTAAGCTTGCCACCATGCTCGAACCGAAAATCATCATTCCCATGCACTGGAGCGGGATGGGAGAAGCAAAGGCGCTCGATCAATTCCTTAAAGAAGAGGGTGCTGCACCAGACAAAACAGATAAGTTGACTATTAAGAAAAAAGATGTGGCGGAAAAAGATGGTGCTATAATCGTGATAACGCCATGATGGATTTCATCGAACGTCTGCGTGCAAAGCCTGACCACGTGCGAAAGCAGATAGCATTCGGTGCTGCTTCAGGAATAACCGGACTCGTGGCGCTTATGTGGGGCACTGCATTTATTGCATCGGGTACGCTTGCGCGCACCGTTCCTTCTGAAGCTCCTGATGTCACATCTGTGCTTGCAGAAAGCGGGAGCAACTCATTACTTGGCGCCATTGGCGCGCTCACTACTCGCGAAGACGGTTCAATTACCGTCGTGGACACGAGCGCATCATCCTCTGCGAAGGTGCAGACTACTGAACAGAGAACCGTTATTCCGTTTTAATCTAAGGTATGGCTAAGAACGTAGAAAAAGAAGTGCCTGCGCCGACTTCGCATGTAAATATTGTGGATCAGTCCATTACGACTGAAATGCGTTCCAGCTATCTGGATTACGCAATGTCCGTTATTACCTCTCGCGCACTTCCTGATGTTCGTGACGGTCTAAAGCCGGTGCATCGGCGCATTTTATATGCCATGCGCATGACAGGGCTCACGCCTTCAGCGAAGTTCCGTAAGTCAGCAACAGTGGTGGGAGAGGTGCTTGGGTCGTACCACCCTCACGGAGACGCGTCTGTGTACGATGCGATGGTCAAACTCGCACAGGATTTCGCGACCCGTTATCCGCTTGTGGCAGGTCAGGGTAACTTCGGGTCAATTGACGGAGACCCTCCTGCGGCATACCGCTATACCGAAGCAAAGATGAGCCGTTTGGCTGATGAGATGCTTCGTGATCTTGAAAAAGAAACCGTATCGTGGAGCCCGAATTTCGACGGTTCAAAACAGGAACCAAACGTATTGCCGTCTGCAGCCCCTAACCTTCTTTTGAACGGCACCCTCGGTATCGCGGTGGGTATGGCAACGAATATTCCCCCACACAACCTCTCTGAAGTGGTGGATGCGACGACGCATCTTATTGATAACGAAGATGCAACGACAGACGATCTTTTGGAATTTGTTAAAGGCCCGGACTTTCCCCTGGGAGGTATTGCATTTAACCAAGCAGATATTCGTCAGGCGTATCAAAATGGCAAAGGCGGAGTGGTGTGTCGTGGTGTGGCAGAGATTGTTGAAGACAAGAAAGGTTCAAGTATCATCATCACGTCTATTCCGTATCGCGTAAACAAAGCAGACCTCATCACGCGCATTGCAGAACTCGTCCGCGATAAAAAAATTGAAGGTATTAAAGATTTGCGTGACGAGTCTGCAGAAGACATTCGTGTGGTAGTGGAGCTGAAGGGCACAGCGCATCCACAGGCGGTGCTCAATAACCTGTTTAAATATACGGAGCTTGAAACCACCTTCCACTACAACATGCTGGCGCTCGTGGACGGTGTTCCGCAAACACTCTCTCTTAAAGGCATTCTCGAGGCATATGTTGCTCACCGCAAAGAGGTGGTGAAAAAGCGCACCGAGTACGATCTTCGCAAAGCTGAAGAGCGCGAGCACATTCTCTTAGGTCTCTCTAAAGCTCTTGATCATATTGATGAGATCATCGCGATAATTAAAAAAGCCAAAGATGTGCCAGAAGCAGATGCGGCGCTTCAAAAGAAGTTTGCGTTTTCTCCGCTTCAGACTGCAGCTATTCTTGCCATGCGTCTTCAAACGCTTGCCGGGCTTGAGCGAAAGAAAATTGAAGATGAGCTCGCTCAAATTCAGGAACTCATCAAAAAACTCAAGAAGATTCTTTCTTCAGATAAAAACATTCTTGCGGTAGTGCGTGAGGAACTGGTCGCGATGAAAGAAAAGTACGGAGATGATCGTCGCACGAAGATAATAAAAGGAGGCGTAAAAAATATTTCGGTAGAAGATTTGGTGCCGGATGAAGAGTCGGTGCTCGTGATCACTGCTGGCGGGTATGTGAAGCGCACCAACCCTTCTGAATACAAAGTACAGAAGCGCGGAGGCGTGGGTGTCGTTGACATGGCAACCAAAGAAGAAGATGTGGTGACTCACTTCATGGTGGCGTCCGCGCACTCTGATCTTCTGTTTTTCACCGACTACGGCAAGGCATATCAAACGAAGATGTATGAAATTCCTGAAGGAAAGCGTGCAACGAAGGGAAAGAGCATTATGAACTTCCTTCCGCTTGCGGCAGATGAAAAAGTCACCTCCATTCTTTCAGTGCCAAAGGGTGCCGCACGTGAAGCTATGAGCGTCTTCTTTGTAACTCAAGAGGGTGTCGTGAAGAAAGTTGAAGCAAAGAACTTCGCTGATGTTCGCCGTTCCGGCATTATCGCTATTAACTTGAAGGGAACTGACAAACTCGTCTCTGCTTCGCTTGCAGGAGACGGCGACAGTATCTCTATCGTCACCGCAAAAGGCCAAAGCATCCGCTTTGATGAAGCAGATGTGCGCGCTATGGGACGCACTGCAGGCGGGGTGCGTGGCATGAGTATTAAGAAGGGAGACATGGTGGTATCAGCAGAAGTGGTTTCTGCAGTAGCAAAGAACGCATCATTGCTTGTGATTATGTCCAAGGGGTACGGAAAGAAAACCTCAATGGATGAATATAAAATTCAGGGACGCGGAGGTTCTGGTATTAAAACTGCAGAAGTAACGCCAAAAACAGGAGAAATCATTGGCGCAAAAGTGATTACCGGTGAAGGAAGCGAGGAAGAGGAGATGGTGGTTATTTCAAAGAAGGGACAGGTTATTCGCTGTAAGGCGGGAGAAATACCATCTCTTTCACGCGCGACACAGGGAGTGCGCATTATGAAGCTGTACGAAGGCGACAGTATCGCCTCCATGGTCGCGCTATAAACTTGGGGATTTCAATCTCTTGACAAAAAACAGGGGTGTGATACAGTAGATATGTGGCCCCGTCCCCCCAACCCTGGGGCCACCCGAAACCGTCGTCTTTGTCTTTCAGACAAAGCGACGGCGTAGGGGGAGCGCAAATGAGTGTGCTTCCAAACAGGGTTGAAAAATTATTTTCCAGTTCTGGTGGGCATCGGTCCCCTCATCCACCAGAGACAGGAAGAGTGCCGCGCACCACCCCCCCCGGTGCGCGGCATTTCCTTTTATCAAGGTTTAACCTTGATTTTCTATACGAGAGAGCTGTGTTGATTAACGAGCCAGGCGTAGCCTGGCTCGTGCTATTTTTAAGAGACGAATGGCATTCACCGACCCTCACGCCACACTGCTTCAGCTTGGGCTCCAGGACTCCATGAAAGTGGGTGACTTTGGTGCAGGCATTGGTCACTACGCGCTTGCCGCATCCCCTATGGTGGGCACCGAAGGCAGAGTGTATGCGTTTGATGTGCAGGAAGACGTGATAGCTCGTCTTAAAAGCGAAGCAGTGCAACGCAATATTACGAACATCACCGCCGTGCACTGTGACTTTGAAAAGCCACAAGCCACGAAACTAAAAGACGGAGTACTTCATGCTGCCATTCTTTCAAATGCACTCTTTCAGCTGGAAGACAAAGAAGGAGCGCTAAAAGAAATTTTTAGAACGATGAAGCCTGGCGGGAAGCTTTTGGTCGTTGACTGGTCTGGGCCCCATGGAGGCATGGGACCTGCAGATGCGCACGTTATCACGCAGTCAAACGCACTCCAGCTTCTTATGGCTGCCGGTTTTGAAAAATTAAAATCGTTTGACCCGGGCGACCATCACTACGCCCTCGTGGTCACAAAACCCGTATGAAAACATTTCAAACCATCGTGCTTGTTGTATTCGGACTTCTCGGTGTTATTGGGCTTGTGGTGTTTGCTACTAGCGGCGGGGGAGGCGGGGGAGCAGGTAGTACTGGGCCGGTAGTTATTTGGGGGCTTCTTCCTCAAGAGGCTATGGATACGACGCTTGCAGAAGCAACGACCGTCAATAAGGCATTCACCAATGCTACCTATATAGAAAAAGGCGCAGAGAATTTCGGGAATGAGCTTGCACAAGCTATAGCAGAAGGAACGGGTCCTGATCTCATCATCATCACTCAAGAGCAGTTACTTTCAGAGCGCGCAAAGCTCTCCATCATTCCATTTGAGAGTATTCCCGAGCGCACATACCTGGATACCTATATTCGAGGAGCCGAACTCTTCCTCTCGGACACCGGTACGTATGCCCTCCCGCTCACCGTTGACCCACTGGTGCTGTATTACAACCGCCAAGAGTTAACCGGTGCGGGTGTTTCCTCCGCACCTTCCTCATGGGAAGGAGTGAATGCGCTTGCGCAAACACTTTCTGAAACCACGCCCACTGGCGCAGTCACAAAAAGCGTTATTCCGTTTGGAGATTATGTAAACGTGCGTAATGCGCGCGCTATACTCTCTACGATCTTCTTTCAAGCAGGTATCCCGATAACAGAGATGGAAGATGGAAGAATGGCAAGCGTTCTTGCAGGAAAAGGGGAGACCGGACTCTCTATTGCCTCTGCAGCGCTTAGTTTTTATACCCAGTTCGCTGACCCAGCAAAAACGGTATATTCCTGGAACCGCGCCATGGGTGAATCTCGCGCACTCTTTCTTGCAGGAGACCTTCTCTTCTATCCAGGATTTGCGTCAGAGCGTACGTATCTAGAAGCAGCAAATCCAAATCTCGAATTTGATATGGCCCCTCTTCCACAGCCGTCAATTGCTAAAGACCGTACCACCTACGGGCTTATATATGCCGCAGCAATTCCTCGTGCGTCGTACAATCCTGACGGCGCAGCGATTATTGCCTTTGCACTCACTGATCCTTCCGTGGCGTCATATCTTGCGGAAATGGCACTCATGGCTCCTGCGCATAAGGCATACCTTACGCCGCGCGCTGATGACAAATACTCCGCTATTTTTTATGAAGAAGCGCTTCGTGCGCGCGGCTGGCTGTCCCCAAGCACTTCAGTCACGGACGGAATTTTCGCAGGTATGATTCAAAACGTGACGAGTGGTAGACGCAGTGTTCCGGATGCACTTCAATCTGCGAGCGAATCACTTGATGCTGCACTTCCATGATTCGAATTTTTTTCATCTTTTCATTCTTCACAAGTATTTTTCTAGCTCATCCAGTAACGGTGTCTGCTGACGTGCTGTGCAGAACAGATTTTGATTGTCCTACTGATTTTGATTATACGTGCGAAAAAGTAGGAACCAGAGCAGGAGGAATGGGGGTGTGTGAGTCTCCGCGTGTCGTGAATGACACCAATGGCTCTAATCTTTTTGATAATCCTCTAAACGCAGACAGTCTCCCCGAGCTTCTCATGACCGTGCTTCGCGGTATTGTGCGCGTACTCGCGCTTCTTCTGGTGCCTGCATTTGTGTACGTGGGCTTTAAGTTTGCTGCTGCGCGCGGAAACACTGAAGAGTTAAGTAAGGCCCGCGCAGCACTTATGTGGACGGTCATAGGCGCTGCCATACTGCTTGGAGCTGAAGGTATTGCAGGAGTTATTGAAGCTACGGCTCGCTCACTTGCGCCATGACCCGCATATTTTTCTTCATTCTTATACTTGGCTTAGTGGTGGGGGCTCCTGTAGTTTCTGCGCGCACGTATGACAGCTATCAGGCGTGTGCAAGCGCCACGGGCGACGGTGTATCTTCTGATCTGGTTCTTGACTTCTGCTATTCCTGCATTCAAGACGGGGGAGTATGGGAATTTCCCGTTCAAGGGAGTGACTACGGTGCGTGTAGAGAAAACACCCAAATAACAGAGCAAGAAGCAGAATATCTGGCGTATGTACAAGCAAATTATACGAAGACCACGACCAGGTGTAACTTTGATGATGACGAATCATGCCATTCTCTTTCCGAAGCACATGTGTGTGCCGAAGAGCGTCCAGGATTTGGATATTGCTATGCGCCTAAAAAGGCGGGAGGGGAAAATAACTTAGTAAATCTTCTTACGGTAGACACGCTCGAAGAGCTCTTAGTAAAAGCTCTGGAACTTATGGTGCAGGTGGGCACCGTGCTTTTGGTGTTTGCCCTCGTACTTACCGGTTTTCGATTTGTGGCAGCACAAGGAAATCCTGAAGCAGTTACACAAGCGAAAAAAGCATTGATGTGGGTCGTGATTGGCGGTCTTCTCTTGCTTGGCGCGGAAGCGCTCGCGCTCGTATTACAAGCAACTATTACTTCATTATGATTCGTTACACGCTTATCGCAATTTTTCTGGCAGGCATGCCTTCTGTAGCGTTTGCACAGGAAATGTCGTTTGCAGAGCTCGTGACTGAACGCATCATTCCGTTTATAGACGGGTATATCATCCAACTCCTGTATGCGCTCGCGTTTATCTTTTTCCTGTACGGCATGGTGAAGTTCTTCTTTACTGGCGGAGAGGCGAACCGCCAGAAGGGGAAGCAGTTCGTGGTGTGGGGTCTTTTAGGGCTTGTTGTTTTGTTTATGGTATGGGGATTGGTAAAGGTTTTACTCACCACATTATTTCCAAGAGGGGACTGGAATCAAAACCCGCGCGCGGGACTTCTTCCTCCAGGGAGCCGTTGTCAGAATCCCTCACAGTGCCGTTCTGGGGTTTGTACCATACGAGGTATTAATACCAGTACCTGCGAATAGTGTGCATAGCGCAGTTGAACAGCTTTTCTCTCATGTAAACTATATCTATGCCTGGAACACCATTTGGCCCCCTAGGAGGTCTTCTTATTGAAGCAGTAAATTTTATTAACGTCATTTTAATTCCGTTCCTGCTCACGCTCGCGTTCTTCTTTTTCTTATATGGCGTGTATAACTACTTCATTGCCGGAGGTACGTCTGAAGAGAAACGGGGAGAAGGTCAAAAATTTGTGATGTGGGGTGTTATTGCTTTTGCCGTGATTTTCTCCGTCTGGGGCCTTGTAGGCTTCCTTATCCGTTCTGTAGGCTTCACCGGGAATGAGACACGCCCACCACTCCCGCAGTTTGCTCCTCCAGGCTCTATACGTAACTAGAGCCTTATACACACACCAGACGTATATAGTGATTGACGAGCTGGCATACCGCCGTATCATTACCCTATAACCCTGACACTTAATTCATGAACAAGCTTGTTTTCCTTTCTGCGTTTCTTTTGACCCCAATGCTCGTGTTCGCTCAAATCCGTGATGCTGAAGACCTCGGCAATACGTTCATCAACCTTATTAACAACGTGGCAGTGCCGCTTCTGATGGCAGTTGCGTTCATCGTGTTCATTTACGGTATTTTCCGCTATTTCATCGCAGGATCTTCAGACGAGGCAAAACGAAAGGAGGCAACTCAAATCATCCTCTACGGCATCATCGGCTTTGCGCTCATGGTATCTGTCTGGGGACTCGTAAACATTCTCCTGAACACCTTTGACTTCCAGGAAAATGTGCCGCGCGTTACTCCTCCAGTCAGAGGCGTACAAAACTAGTGCTTCGTAATGACTCCAGAGTTCTCAATTCTTGGAGTTATTGAGGCCGGTATATACGACTACCTTCTCCCTGCATTGTTTTTACTGGCGTTCCTCACGTTTTCGTGGGGAACGTTTCAGTATTTTGTGCATGGGTCTGCGGATGAAGAGATAAAAGAGAAGGCGAAGGCGCTTATGTTTTATGGCCTTATCGCCTTTTTTCTCATGCTTAGTGTATGGACTATATTCACCATCGCAATACCGTTACGGTAGAACCGCATATACGTCTTATCTGCTTTGTTGCAGGCGCCCGTCTGCTTGCTTCGTCGTACGTTAGTACGCCTGCGCTCGCAGCCTGCCCGCGTCTCGCATCTAAAGCCGTATATGCGGTTCTCCCCGTTTTGCCGGTTTATACTGTGAAAAGCTGGTATTATTAACACAAAGTTATGGAAGTCATTGATGCGTTTATCGGAAGAATAGTGGAAAACATTCTGGCACCTATTGTGCTTTTGCTTGGAGTGCTTGCGTTTCTCTACTTCGTGTACGGAGTGGTGATGTATATAAAAAACGCAGAAGATGAGGAAGCTCGGAAAACAGGCACCCGCCACATGCTCTGGGCTATTATTGGGCTCGGTATCATATTTGGCGCAAACGCAATTATTGCAATTATAAACGGCACGGTGGACTCGATTTTTCCGAACTAGAATGAGTACCAAGGAGAGGACTCGAACCTCCATCCCTTGCGGTGACGAAAGACTCCTCTCGTCTTTCGTTTCTTCGGCAGGTCTTCGTGAATGTTAGAAACGAACGCTGTGCGCGGGAGAGGACTCGAACCTCCATCCCTTGCGGGGCCTGCTCCTAAGGCAGGTGCGTCTACCAATTTCGCCACCCGCGCACATCATTAACTTCTACCCATTCTTTTCTCACCGGGTGCGCCTACCTGGGCTCGAACCAGGGACCTTATCCTTAAGAGGGATCTGCTCTACCAGCTGAGCTATAGGCGCAATAAGTTTACTGTAAGACACTACACTACCATTTTCAATACCTTGTGCCGGGAGTGGGAATCGAACCCACATGCCGTTTTACCAGCTGGGGATTTTAAGTCCCCTATGTCTACCAGTTTCATCATCCCGGCAGGATGTTGCTTGAGGCCCGAGCGGGAATTGAACCCGCGCATGGGAGTTTTGCAGACTCCAGCGTTACCACTTCGCCATCGGGCCGTCTGACAATACTAGCCTAAATTGATATCCTTCGAAAGCTCGTCAATGTGTTGGCGGTTTTCTTCCCCATAATCAAATTCAAACTTCACGAAGGGTAGCACAGCAAAGCGCCCTTCCTTTTTAAGGAAATCACGGAATAAATCTCCGTGTCGGTTGAGGAATTTTAGCGCATGCTCGCGTTCGTTGTCCGGGAAAATGCTCACAAATATCGTAGCGTATTTCCGATCCGGAGAAAGTTCTGAGCGCATGGGTGTGATCAGGGTAGAACGTCCTGCTTCACGTGCAATGTACTTTGCTGCGAGTTCGGTGAGGCGCGAAAGCGCCTTTTCACCACGCACCTGCTTCGTGCTTCTTGAAGTACGCACTTCATCTGGGCGTCCAAAATCCATAGTCATTATGATTCCACTATGTGGAACGTTGTAAGCACGTCTCCAGGGAGCGCTTCAGCTTTCGATTCAATTTGCAGACCAAACTCTCCTTCCACGTGTATTTCTCGCACGTCTGCGCGTGCCTGTTGCAGGTTTGTAAGCTTTCCGCGACCAAGTTCAATACCGCGGCGTATTATTTTTACCTGACTTCCAACCGAAAGGGATCCGGAGATAAATGAGGCACCAAGCACTTGCTTAACCCCAGATACGCTGAATGATTTTAACACTTTTGCTTCACCTAATGTCGCTTCTTGTTTTATGCGCGGAGAACGCTCTTTCATGAGGTCAGTTAAGTGTGTCACCAGGTCATAAATAATATCGAATGAGAGAATAGAAACACCACTTCGGTCTGCAAGCTCACGAATTGCAGACGGCGTTCCGGTATGGAACGCCACGATAGTTCCGTTTGAAGAAGTGGCTGTTTTTATATCTGCTTCTGATACGGCACCTATACCGCTGCTCACTATTTTTAGTGCCACGCGTTCATGGGTAATGTTGTGAATTGCAAGTACTACTGCCTCCAGACTTCCCGTAACATCCGCTTTTACAATCACGGGTAGCAGTATCTTCCCAGAATCATCAGAAGAAGTGCGCACCAGAGGTTTTGCTGGTTCTGCCTCCACCGTTGCCGCACTTTCCGCTTCTTTTTTTGAAGCTACGGTTATAAACGGCATACCTGCCTTAGGAAGTTCATTCCATCCCGCAATAGAAACAGGTTCTGATGGCGAAGCGGAGGGGATACGCGTACCCGTAAAGTCATCAATAAAACGCACCGGCGCATATGTTCCTCCTGATACCACATACGAACCAGTAGAGAGCGTTCCATTTTTTATAATGAGCGTTGCGGTTACCCCGCGCTTTTGATCTCTTGAGGACTCGAGTACAAAGCCGGATGCAGGAAGAGATGTGTCTGCGGTAGGTTCTGCCAAATCTGCAGTGAGAAGGACAAGATCTAAAAGTTCAGGAATGCCAGCACCTGTTTTCGAAGATACCCCAACAAAAGGTATTGAGCCGCCAAGACCTTCAAGATAGATACCTTCCTCAAGAGCAGAAATCTTCACCCGTTCAATATCAGCACCGTTTTTATCCATTTTGGTGAACGCCACCACAAACGGGATGTCTGCCGCAAGTATCTCGTTCCACGCCTCTTTTGTTTGAGGCTTCACACCCTCATCTGCTGCAATAACAAGAATAGCCACATCTGCCGCAAGTGCACCGCGTGCACGAAGAGCCTGAAATGCCTCGTGTCCGGGAGTATCGAGAAACGTAATGTTTCGAACCGAACCCTCATAGGTGTGTTTCGCCACGTATGCAGATACGTGTTGCGTGATACCGCCCGCTTCCCCAGCAGTTACGTTTGCACTACGGATATAGTCCAACAGAGAGGATTTTCCATGGTCAATGTGGCCCATAACGGCCACTATGGGTGCGCGGGGACGTGTTGCCATGAGTATGAGTACACCACGGCAATTGCGTAAAATCAATCTAGACTGCATTCTAGAATGTATGAAAAAGAGGATATACCTTGATGCTGCAGCAGCGCACCCGGTACGAAAGGATGCGCGGAGAGCCTTTTTGCAAACACTTCATGCATACGGAAATCCTTCGGCTCCTCACGAAGAAGGGAGGGAGGCTGCTCGCATGTTAGAAAAAGCGCGCGAGTCAATTGCAAAAGAGGTTGGTGCAAAGGCGGACGCAGTGATTTTTACGTCAGGTGCAACTGAAAGCAATGCGCTTGCCATAATCGGATTGGTGAATGCGAAGCGAGCGTCAGGTACACCTTCCGAACACATCACTATTTTGTATCTGCCTTCTGCGCACGCATCCACTCTTTCAGCCATTGAAACCGTGCGAAGTGAAGGGGTGGTGGCTCGCGAAATTCCTCTTTCCGGGTTTAGTATTGATATGAAAAAACTAGAGGAAATGCTTAGGGAAGGGGCGCATCTCGTGACGCTTGATGGGATTTGCAGTGAAACAGGAACCCGTTTTGATGTGCGGGCTGTGCGTACCATCATTGACTCATTTCCTTTGAGTGCGCGACCGGTAATTCATGTAGACGCAACACAAATGCCTCTCACTGAAAAAATTGACCGTACACGCATTGGAGCAGATCTCATTACCTTTGATGCACAGAAAATAGGTGGGGTGCGTGGTATCGGAGCACTTATTGCCCCAAGAGCTGTTGCTCTTTCTCCTGTAGTGGCAGGCGGTGGTCAGGAGCGCGGTCTTCGTGGAGGAACGCCGTCTCCGGCGCTCGCATCTTCTTTTGCTACCGCGCTTCGTGCGTCTCAAAAAGAGCGAGAGGCATTTAGCGCACGAGCTCTTGTCTTCAAGAAAATGATACAAACCGCAGTTTCAGAAATTTCCGGAACATATATCAATGAAGGAAAAGAGCAGGCACCCAATATTTTGAATATTTCTTTTGTCGGAAGAGATACTGACTACCTCTGTGCACTACTGAATGAAGAAGGCTGTGCAATTTCCACAAAAAGCGCATGTGAGACAGACACGCTCGGTTCACGCGTGGTGCGCTCTTTTACGCACGATGAAGCGCGTGCCGCTTCTACACTGCGTATCTCTCTGCATGCAAAAAATAATGTTTCCGAGATACGAAAATTCATTCGCGCACTCAAAAAATCAATCGCGTTTATTGATAAACCATAATGCTGGCATCGTGTTGAAAGCATGACTTTTGCTCGGTATACTTAGAAGCATCCATGAATATAGAGGATCTCACCAAAACACAGCTCCTGCTCCTGACTATTCTCGTCAACTTCGTTACGTCGATTGCAACCGGCGTACTCACCGTATCCCTGCTTGATCAGGCTCCACCGACGGTGATTCAAACCGTCAATCGTATTGTGGACCACACCATTGAGCAGGTAACCACTGAAGTGCCTGTCATTCGGAATGTGCCGGTAGAAGCGCCGTCAACGGAAGACCTGCTCACGAGCGCGATTGCAAAAACAGGAAGCTGGAGTGTGCGCATATACCGCGCTGGAGGAGGTGAGGCGGTGGGACGCGGGTTTTTTCACGCACCATCTCGTTCTGTGATAACGACCATAGGGCTTCCTGGAACTATGGAAGCAGAGTTTTCATCAGGTGCTCGCATGATCATTCGTTCAGTTGAGACGGTAGGCTCGCTCGAGCGGTATGAATTTGAGGGAACAGAAACTCTTCCGCAAAACGCGTTGCCACGGTTTGCTTCTTTTCAAAATTTAAAACAGGGACAAACGGCAATAGCGCTTTTGGCTGATCGGTCTGCGGTTACCGGCATTATTACGCTCGTGGGCACTGACGAAATACGAACGGATCTTCCCGGAGTACTTCCGGGAGAACCGGTGGTGAATATTTCCGGCGAAGTCATTGGGCTTAGTCTTAGTGAGGGTCGTGTCATGAGTGCAGAAAAGCTCACCGCGCTTATTGCGCCATAATTTCTTATCAGCTCACGTAATGTTGGCCCATGCCCCCATTCAAAAACTTCACCAGCAAAGCAAAAGAAGCGATACGAAAAGCCCATGAGCTTGCGATAGAGCGTGGTCAAAACCATGTCTCACCGCTTCATCTGCTTGCTGCTCTTATACATCAAGAGGAAAGTCTGGTGTTCTCTGTGCTCGATAGGATGGATATCGACACTATGTTGCTGGCAGACACCCTGCTGGAGATGCTTGAAAATCCAGAATCGTCATCTGTGCTTTCTCCTTCGTACCAGCTGTATCTGACCCCAGAACTTGCGCAGTCGCTTGAAGCATCAGGAAAGATTGCTGCGCGCATGAATGACGCGTTTGTGGGAACAGAACACCTCTTTGTGGCGGTGCTTGAAAATCCCGGTCCAGCGGGAGATACTCTTGCTCGTTTTAAAATTGATACCGATACGGTACTGAATGTTCTTAAAGAGCTTAAAAATGCAAAAGACGGCCAGACTGCGGAACCAAAACGCTTTCGAGCGCTCACGAAATATACACGCAATTTAACCAAGCTTGCGGCTGAAAACGCGCTTGATCCAGTGATAGGACGCGATCAGGAAATTCATCGGGTTATTCAAATTCTTTCACGTCGCACGAAAAACAACCCGGTGCTTATTGGCGAAGCAGGAGTGGGGAAAACGGCGATTGCCGAAGGGCTTGCTGCGCGTATCGCCGCAAACGACGTGCCACAATCGCTAAAAAATAAAGAACTCCTCTCGCTTGATTTGGGTCTTATGGTCGCCGGCACGAAGTATCGCGGTGAATTTGAGGAGCGCATGAAAAGCGTCATGAAAGAAGTAGAGAAGTCTCAAGGCAAGGTAATTTTATTTATTGATGAACTGCATACGATTATTGGTGCCGGAGGAGCAGAGGGTGCGCTTGATGCGGGGAATATGTTGAAACCTGCGCTTGCGCGCGGTGAAATTCGTGTGATTGGCGCAACAACACTCAAAGAGTACCAACAGCACATCGAGAAAGATGCTGCGTTCACACGTCGTTTCCAGAGTGTGTATGTCCAGGAGCCTACGGTGGAAGATGCGGTCGCGATTTTACGCGGACTGCGCGATAAGTACGAGCTCTATCACGGAGTACGCATTACCGATGGTGCGATTGTATCTGCGGTTGATCTTTCTTCTCGGTACATAAGCGATAGATTTCTCCCAGATAAAGCCATAGATCTCATTGATGAAGCAGCGTCTGGTCTTCGTATTGCACTTGAAAACAAACCGCCACTCCTTGAAGAAACCGATAGGAAGGTTCGTCGTCTTGAGATTGAACGAGAAGCGTTAAAGAAAGATGAAGGGGGGCATGATGCGAAAGAAATTAAAGAACGCATTAAAGCTATAGATGTGGAAATGGCAGATTTGAAAGAGAAAACCGCAGAGCTTGATTTGAAGTGGAAGAACGAAAAAGAGGTACTCGAAACGATTCGCACACTTAAGACGGAACTTGAAAAACTGCGTGTGGCCGCTGAAGCTGCTGAAGCTGCTGCAGATCTCGGTACGGTAGCAGAAATTCGCTACGGTAAAATCCCGTTTGCGCAAAAGGAACTAGAAGCAAAAATGAAGCGTCTCAAAACACTTCAGAAGTCTCGCCGTGTGCTCCAGGAAGAAGTAACGGAACAAGAAATCGCAGGTGTCGTCGCGCGCTGGACTGGCATTCCGGTTGCAAAGATGCTTGAAGAGGAAGCAAGCAAACTTTCTCGCATGGAAGAAGAGCTAAAGAATGCGGTTATTGGTCAAGATGCCGCGGTTAAGATAATTTCAGATTCCGTAAAGCGTTCTCGGGTAGGAATTTCTGATCCAAACCGTCCTATCGGTTCATTCCTATTCTTGGGGCCAACGGGCGTAGGGAAAACAGAACTTTCACGCCGGTTGGCAGAGTTCATGTTTAATGACACTAATGCGCTCATTAGGGTAGATATGTCTGAATTCATGGAGAAACACTCAATTGCGAAACTCATTGGCGCGCCTCCTGGGTATGTGGGGTATGAAGAGGCTGGTTCGCTCACGGAGCGCATTCGTCATCGCCCATACGCTGTGGTGCTCTTTGATGAGGTAGAAAAGGCTCATCCAGAAGTGTTTAATCTGCTTTTGCAGGTGCTTGATTCAGGACACCTCACCGACGGTAAGGGGCGCAAGGTGAATTTTAAAAACACCATTATCGTGCTGACCTCAAACATCGGTTCTGAATTCTTGGATCGCGCCGGCGGGATTGGGTTTGTGCATGGAGCAGCAGAGGATGCTGCGCGGTATGAGCAGGTGAAAGAGCGCGTGATGGGCTCTCTGAAAGATCATTTCCGTCCAGAATTCTTAAACCGCCTGGATGACATAGTGATGTTTGACGTGCTCTCAAAAGAAACGCTCACGCGCATCGTAGACAATCAATTACAGGAGGTAACGGCGCGCCTTGCTGGAAAGCGCATCACCCTCACCCTTACGGATGAAGTGAAGCTCTGGCTAGCAGATAAGGGATATAACCCGCAGTACGGCGCACGCCCCTTAAAGCGAGCAATTCAAGATAAAATTCTGACCCCTATCGCGTCGCTTATGGTTGGTCAGGGGGTTATGGAGGGGGGTCATGTGAATGTTTCCCTTAAACTCGGGGAACCACACTTTGACGTACGAAAGAATGCTCCGCGCACCCGCAAGGCTGCTGCAGTTGCCTAAAACGGTCGCTCGGGTATCCGTTTTGAAACGGCGCTCCGGGCCGCTAGGCCAAAGTCCTACTATTTCGGACCGGATACCCTCGCTAAGAAGGAAATATTGCCTAAGACGGAAGGTGTGCTACAGTGGCTCCTATGTCACAGGATTTCCTCATTAAACTTAAGTCCACTAAGTCGGACACGGTGTACTACACCCGCAAGAATAAGAAAAAAGTAGAGCGCAAACTCGAATATAAAAAATTCGATCCAAAAACCAAGAAGCGCGAAGTGTTTAAGGAAGCGAAGAAGTAACAATAAAACCCGCATGAGCGGGTTTTATTGTTACTTCGAAGTCCAGTCCCATGCTGGGCAAGCACGGCACCGGATAGGTAGATGCGAGTGCGAGCCCGCAGCAAAGCCTGGGGCGGGACGAAGAAATTGAAAGTAATCAAAAGAAAAGCCGCCGCCCGCAAGGGCGGCGGCTTGCGCAAGGAGGGTCAACGCCAGTATCACGTCGGGAGTTCTTCCTGCTGTGCTTTTGCAAGCGAGCAGAAAAATCCACGAAACTCGGGGTCAACCAGAGTGGCATTTCCGAAGTCTCCAGCGCGAAAGCGCTTTGTGTCGACCGTAAGGACGATAAAGCGTCGCTCTGAAGGTGCGCCGATGAGAGGCATCCCGAGAATTGCTTTACGGTTTTTATCAAACCAGGCGCAGAACTCCTCAAAGCCGTTTGGCGGAAAGAACGTAATCAATTCTTCCGGCCACGCGCCAAAGGAATCCGCGACGCCAAGTACCACCATGTGACCTTCGTGAGCTTCATCAAAGCCCAGAATAATGGTGTTTTCGATGTTCGAGAGAAGCATCGAAGGTGTGGATGTGCGCAGTGCCTTCCATTCAATTCCGTTCATAGTGTTGCTCCAATGAACTAGCGTGACGAAGTGCCACAACTAATGAGTATAAAACTACAGGAAATGAAAGGTGTCAAATTTACAAGCTCTGTCTTGCGGTCACGAGTTACTAAGTATTTTTCTCGCTTTGCGGTCCCAGTAGGACCGCGGGGTACCGCTTATCTCCCGCGAGTCAAATCTTCGCCAACGCTCAGATTCGCTCTGGGCACCGCCTCATTGTTTTCTTTTGTTAAAGAAAACATATTCCGGCGTTCGATTCCTACACGCAAACAAAGCAGTTTGTTTGCTTGGGACCGCAGCGCAAAATCCGCCTTTCGGCGGATTTGCAGCTGCGGTCCCAGTAGGAATCGAACCTACACTAACGGTTTTGGAGACCGTTGTACTACCACTATACGATAGGACCCGTGCGTAAGAAGCTTCTTACCGATTCAGACTACCAAACCCTCACCCTGTGGGCAAAGGCGTGGAGCAGGTGGTGGTGTCTTATACTAGAAGGCATGACACGGCAGTTCGTACTCCTTTTCCTCATAGGTGTATTTTTGTTGACTCCATTTTCTGCGTTTGCAGCAAATGTAAATTTCTTCGGACCAATTATTCCGGACGGAACAAATGGTCAGCCAGATTGCAGGTGTACGGCAGAAAGTACCGGGTTTGCAGTGGATTCCGCACCAGACTGGTCATGCGTGCTCGCGACTATTCAAAATGCGGTAGCGTTTGGGGTTACGTTCATTCTCATCATCATCACGTTTGCCATTGCGTATGCCGGAATAATGATTATGGCGCAGCCAAATAACGTGGAGCACCGCAATAAAGCAAAAAGCGCAGTCACGAACGCACTTCTTGGGCTTGTTATTGTGCTTACTGCCTGGCTCATTGTGGACTTCGTCATGAAAGCTTTTTATAACCAGACCAAGGGGGAGGAGGTGCTAGGGAGTCCAAAGGCACTGCCATGGAATTCTATTTTCTCTGATGACATGTCAGACGCATCAGTGTGTTTTAAGCCGCAGGGAACAGTGGGTACTCCAACCCCTCAAAATCCAGGAAACGGTACCTCGGGAAACACTGGCGGTAACGCGCCCACAAATCCTTCAAACACTCCTGCTACTACCCCGCTCGCAAATCCGAATAACGGCACCGCAACCACAAAGCCAGGCAATCCAAGCGGATTTAAAGCCACTCCTTCTGCAACCTCTATCACCCTTATCTGGAATACTCCTTCAGACGCAAGCATTGATTGGTACGTGCTTGAAAGCGCAAGAGCAGGAGGAACGTACCAGCTTGAGCGAACCATACTTCCTCCACAAAATACCTACACTGACACGGGGCTTACGACAGGGGAAAGGTATTTTTACCGCCTCTTTGCCTGGAATGAAGCGGGCTTCTCTCCGTCATCAAACGTGGAGGCGACTGCGCAAAATAGTACCGCCGGAGGAACGACAGGCGGTAGTAGTCTTTCAAATTCATGTACTGCAAGTGACGGTAACGCAGGATCAGGTCCAGATGAAGGAAAACTCAAATCAAGTTTGAAGTGCGAAAACTGTGTTGCTCTTGTGGCGGACTGTAAAACGTCTGCAAGTTGTAAACTAAGGAGCTCTGCAGCAGGAGAAGTAAATAAACTTTGGAATAGTGATGTTTTCTCGGGAAACTGGAGAGTAACCGAAGCGTTCCCTCCGACGTTATGCTCACACTCAAATTCTTGTCATTACACAGGCACATGTATCGACGCGGGGTTTACTTCAGGTACTTCATATACACTAGAAAATGTGACAGACTTTATGGATGCTGCAAAAGCAGCAGGACTTCGACCTGTTTTTGAAACTACAGATTGCTCATTGCGTACTTCTGTACGCAACGCTGGATATTCCGCATTTTGTACAAGTGATACAGGATACAGTAAAATGACCGCTACTCATTTCTCACTGTACGAAAACTAACTCACGTTTGTTAGTTTTCTCATCCACGCTTTTTGACGGCGTGCGTACTGAAAGAGTTTTGAGGAAAGAGCAGGGAGAAGAGAATTTTCATCACGCTCGCCACGCAGATATTCTCCTACTGTGCGATATTCGAGCCCGAACTCATTCAGGCGCGTATCTCCCACGCGCTCGCGCACCTGCTTTACTTCTTCTATAAGTCCTCGTGAGAGTGCGTTTTCGAGACGCGCAGCAATGCGTTCCTTAAGTTCTTCCATAGGGGGATTAATAATTTCCCACTGAACATCGTAACGAGGTTCAGTACGCGAACGTTCAGGTACTTTTCCGTATTGCTCTATAAGTTCAAGAGCGCGAACAAGTCGACGGGTATTTTTTGGGTCGAGCTCCCTCGCTCTTCGAGGATCTCTTTTCTTAATTTCCGCATACAACTCTTCCGCACGTATGCTGGACATCGGATGTCCAGCATTATGTCCAGCATTATGTCCAGCATTTAGGCGGGGAGGAATGCCGTAGATGAGTGCGTCAAAGTAAAAGTGGGTGCCTCCGGCAAGGATGGGCATTTTCCCGCGCGCAGTGATATCTCTAATGAGGCGTTCGGCATCATCCTTAAAATCACCCGCACTATACGTTTCTTCAGGTTCGCGGATATCAATAAGGTGATGAGGTATGCCTTGCATTTCTTCGGTTGAAATTTTCTCGGTGCCAATATCAAGTGTGCGGTATACCTGACGTGAATCCACCGATATGACCTCGCCGCCGCGCTCTTTAGAAAGCGCGATAGCCTTTGCGGTTTTTCCGCTTGCCGTGGGGCCTATGACGCAGATAATCTTCTCCTTACTCATTGGGGCGATGCTACCACAGAGATACTGTTGTGTGCCGGAGGAGAGACTTGAACTCTCAAGCCACAAGGGCAATGGGTTTTGAATCCATCGTGTATACCATTCCACCACTCCGGCAAGCAAGGAATCGTGCATAAATCGTAATCGATTTTATGCAAGGTTTCCGAGCGCAACCGCAGCAAGCCATTCTCATGACTTACTTCGGCGATGTTGTTCACACTAGCATTTTACGGAGCGTTTTTCATCCTCATGCTAAAATGAAAAAACATGAGCACTACTCCTGACATTCCAACCCGCTATGACCACGTGTACTGGGTGGGTGTTGATAAAGTTGAGCCAAACCCCTATCAGCCGCGAAAAGAATTTGACGAAGAGAAGCTGAAGTCGCTCGCAGAATCGATACGCCAGTACGGCATACTCCAGCCACTGACGGTTACACGCAAGGACGTTGAAAAACCTGACGGAGGCATCGAGAGTCGATATGAACTGATTGCGGGAGAGCGACGTTTGCGCGCATCGAAACTGCTAGGGCTTCGGGAAATCCCGGTTGTAATCCGAGTAGGAGAAGAGAGTGACAGTATGAAGTTGCAGCTTGCGATTATTGAAAATCTGCAACGTGAAGACTTGAACGCCATAGATCGTGCAAAAGCACTGGCGCAGCTCGTGAATGAGTTTGGACTATCTCACGCAGAAGTGGGTGCCAAAATGGGTCGTAGCCGTGAATTTGTTTCAAACTCCATTCGTCTGCTCGCGCTTCCTGAAGAAATTCAGCAGGCGGTATTGAATAAAGAAATTTCAGAAGGACATGCTCGCGCGCTTTTGATGCTGTGCGATAAACCCGAAGAACAAAAGACTCTCTTTAAAGAAATTGTATTAAAGAAAACATCAGTGCGGGTTACGGAGCAGCTAGCTCGCCGTATTGCCGTTGATAAGGTTCGTAAACTTGATAAAACTGCCGAAATGCTCGAGCTTGAAAAGTCGCTGACCGAAACGCTTGGTACTCGCGTGTTTATTCAGCACTCACCAAAAGGCGGACGCATCAGCATTGAATTTTATTCTCCAGAAGATTTGTCCCACATTGTGGCGACCCTTGCCGAAAAGCACGAGACTACCACTGAAGATGCTGCGCTCATTCCTGTGACAGAGCCTGTAACCGAGAACGTTTCTACGATAGCCGAAGAAAATCCAAAGGAAGATATGTATTCCGTGAAGAATTTTACGGTGTAGGTTGTTATTTCTTTTTGGTTCTCGTTGGTTTCTTTTTTCCTCCCTTTGGTTCAACGGTGAGGGTGGTGGGAATCGTATCTCCTGCAGCTTCAAGTGCACTGCGGATATGTCTTCGTGCAAGTGATGTCTTCGCGATATCAAGCCATTTTTGTGAAGGACGGGCAGAATCTTTGCGGATTATTTCTACAATGTCTCCGTTCCCCAGTGTGGTATCAAGCGACACCAGCTTATTGTTCACTTTCGCTCCAGCCACATGATCTCCTAAGTCACTGTGTATAGCGTATGCAAAGTCGAGCGGGGTTGAATTAACGGGAAGATCAATCACATCCCCTTTAGGGGTGAACAGGAATATGCGGTGAGAAAAGAAATCTTCTTTGAGACTTCCCACAAATTCTTCAGATCCTGATACTGACTCATGCACACCCGCAAGCTCTGAAAGCCAGCGCGGAGCCGGGCTCACATACCGATCTGCTTTTGTTACCTCTGGAACTTTCTCTTTCTGTTTTTTAGAAAAATTAAGCAGCGTAGGAACTAAATTACGCACCCAGGCAAAAGAAAGCGCCTCAAAAGCTCCTTTCCCTGCATTTTTTCCCAGTTGTTTGTATGACATGTGGGATGCGACACCGTATTCTGCACGACGGTGCATGTCTTCGGTGCGTACCTGCATCTCTACAATTCCTGCATCTCCCGTAAGAACGGTGGTATGAAGGGACTGATATCCGTTTGGCTTAGGGAATGCGATGTAATCTTTAAAGCGTCCCGGAAGCGGTTTGAATTTCGCATGAATGACTCCAAGCGCCATATAGCACTCATCAACAGAAGACACCACAATACGGAGTGCTGCGATGTCATGAATTTGGTCTATATCATCTCCTTTCCGCTTCAGTTTTTCATGGAGGCTCCAGAGTCCTTTCATGCGAATGTCAGTGCGGAACGTGCGAATGCCGTGTTTCGCCAATTCCTTCTGCAATTCTTTTTGTACGCGCTTTAACCCCTCTTCAGTCTCTTTCGTTTTTAGTTTACGGACTTCAAGCGCATGCTGGTATGCGTCGGGGTCAACTACAGGAAATGAAAGATCTTCTAACTCTTTTTTCATACGACCCATACCCAAGCGGTTTGCAAGCGGGGCATAAATTTCAAGAGTTTCAAGTGCGATGCGTGTACGCTTTTCTTGCGGCACATGCGAAATGGTCTGCATGTTGTGATACCGGTCTGCAAGTTTAATGATCAGCACGCGCACATCTTCAGACGTGGCCACAAGAAGGCGCCGGAGACTCTCTGCGTGGCGCTCTGCGCCACGATACTTATGCTTTCCGAGTTTGGTAACGCCCTCAACTAAAAAGAGGATTTCTTTACCGAATTCTTTTTCTACCTCTTCAGAGGTGGCACGCGCATCTTCAATAGCGTCATGCAGAAGTCCTGCTGCAATGGTGGGTGGATCCATTCCAAGTTCTGCAAGAATTTTCGCAACTGCGGATGGGTGGATGAAATAAGGTTCTCCGGAATACCGCACATGATCTTTATGTGCGTGTTTACTAAATTCGTATGCCTTCTCAATGAGCGCAGTCCCAAAGGAGCTGGTCTCCCGTACTGCCCCCAGAATTTCCTTGACCGGCGTCATTTACGTAGTATAGTTCTATTCTTGTTTCTTGGAAAGGGAAGAGTCATGATACTAGTTCCAATAAAGTGTCCGAACTGCGGGCTCGAAGTCTTCCTGAACGATGCGTACGGGAATACCTGTGAAGAAATGCACCCGTCTTCGTTGACCGAAATGAGTCAGCAGACGCAAACAGATCTGATCGCGTATGACGGTGGCACTCCTTCTGTTCCCTGAAGGCTGGAAGTACCACGAAACGTGCAGAGGGCCGCGGTTCATGCCGCGGCCCTTTTCTATGCCAGATAGCTTGCAGCTGTATCTGCAGTAAAAGTTTCTAGATCTTCACTTTCAGGCAGATATATACGGCGCAGTCCCTTTTTCAGGAAGTGGCCCTGTTTTGATTTATAGAGCGTGAGCGCTCTGCCGGTTTTTGGGTGCTTCCCTAGTTCTTTTGCGATAACGGCACCTTTAGGCGGCGCTTTCGGAGTGTTCAAGAGTGTGAGTGCTTCCTCAAGCGTAATGGCGTACGGGTCTCCTTTTTTAATAGAACGGAACTCACCGTCATGACCTACATACGGTCCAAAACGTCCGGTGTTTGCAATAACCGGAAGATTTGTCTTTGGGTTTAATCCCAGTTCGCGGGGAAGGGAAAGATATTTGACCGCATCTTCAAGCGTTACGGTGGCAACGTCTTTTCCGGCAGGGATGCTTGCGCGCCGGCCGCTAAACGCAGGTTTCTTTTTCTTCGCTACTCGTTTCTTCTTTCCCGTCTTCGGATTAATTTCTGTAACACGTTCTTTTTCTGTACGGTTCACTGTTTCCTGTTCACTGGTAGCTGGCGTATCGGGCATTTCCACAAACGGCCCAAAACGTCCGGTGCGCACAAATATAGGAAGACCTGTGTCCGGATGAGTTCCAATAGACTCATCTCCCTTCACCTCGCCTCCATTTTCTTCACGAGCTCCCTTGCACTCTGGGAACGTTATACAGCTCATGAATATTCCGCCACGCCCGAGCTTGTACTCCATTTCTTTTCCACACATCGGACACGGAAATTCCTTCGGAGCCTTCCCGAGCACTGTTGCTTTTGGCGCATCTTCTTTTGAAATGACCGCGGCCTTGAATGGAGCATAGAAATCTTTCATGGTTTTCAGGTATTCCCGTTCCCCGCGGGCAATTTCATCAAGTTCATCCTCCATTTCTGCCGTAAACGAATCACTGATGTACTGTGCGAAATTTTCTTCCAGCCAGCCGGACACTACCATCCCTGTGGCTGTTGGTTTTAGCGTTCGCCCATCTTTTTCAGCATATCCACGATCTTGGATAGTTTTCATAATCGACGCATACGTCGAGGGGCGTCCTATTCCGCGCTTCTCTAATTCTTTAATGAGCCCTGCTTCGGTGTAGCGGTTAGGTGGTTCAGTTTGTTTTTCAGTACTGGTAAGAGAGAGAAGCGTTAGTTTCTCTTTATTCTCCACTTTAGGAAGTTCTGTATCTTCGCCGCGTGCACGCGTATCAAGCGCAAGCCATCCTGGGAATACTACGCGTGAACCGGTTGCGGTAAACGCAGGAATATCTGCATCTGCTCTCGCTTCTATTTTGGTGCGGAGCATGGTTGCGCTTGCCATTTGTGACGCAAGTGCGCGGGTACGAATGAGCTCATAGAGCTGCTGCTCATCAGCTGTTGCTCCTGCCTTTTCTTTTGTCGCATCGGTCGGGCGGACAGCTTCGTGCGCTTCCTGGGCATTTTTGCTTTTTGTGGTGTAGACGCGCGCACTGACATATTTCGCACCAAACTTATTTTCAATAGTGCTGCACATACTGCGTACCGCATCTTTTGAAAGATGTACGGAGTCGGTGCGCATATAGGTTATGTGTCCCGCTTCATAGAGCTTCTGTGCTGCACGCATAGTACGTGAAGGGGCAAATCCTAATCTCGTAGAGCCTGCCTGTTGGAGTGTGGACGTGGTGAAGGGTGGGCGGGGCGCACGCTCTTCATCGCGTTCTGTTACATCAAAAACGTACCACGAAGCGTTCTTTCCCGCGCTTACAATTTTTTCTGCAGCGGCTGCTGTTTTTGGTTGTTCAACACAGGTAGTGGTAAATTCGCCACTGTTTGATTTGAATGTCGCTCCAAGTACAAAAAAAGTTTCAGGAATAAATGCTTTAATTTCTCGTTCGCGCTCTGCCAGAATGCGAAGTGCAGGAGACTGTACTCGGCCTGCAGAAAGCCCGTAGCGCACTTTTTTCCAAATAAGCCCCGACAGGTCATACCCTACCAGGCGGTCTAATACGCGGCGTGCTTCCTGCGCATACCGCAAATGTTCATCAATGGTGCGGGGGTGAGCAAGTGCCTCTTCTACGGCGGCTTTTGTAATTTCATGAAACACTACCCGCTTTGGTTTTTTGAGACCTACCGCTTCTTTGATATGCCATGAAATAGCTTCTCCTTCACGGTCCGGGTCAGTAGCAAGATATATGTCAGAAGCTTTTTCTGCCGCTTTTTTAATGCGCGTAATAACCTCGCGTTTTTCGGCGGGGACGATGTAATTTGGCTTAAAGCCGCCCTCGATGTCGACAGCGTCTTTATTTGTTTTTGGAAGGTCGCGCACATGCCCTACCGACGCGAGAACCTCATACTCGTTTCCGAGGTACTGCTGTATGGTGCGTGCTTTTGCGGGCGACTCAACGATGAGGAGCTTTTTGCTCATTGGCTAACACATACCGCACCTATATAGGAACGGTCAAGCAGTGAGTGGGTGCACAGCACGTTTGGGTGTGATACAAAAACAGCAGAGCATCGTGCTCATTTTGAGAGGAAGAGAATACCTATGTGCGCAGTTTTTCCTGCAGCTCTCTCGCAGATTATGAATGACTCCATGAGAGGAGAGCCATTAGATTCCAATAAGCTCACGCTCATTGCGAACATCATAATAAAAACAAACTGCAAAGAGCTTATTGCGGACTTCAACAAGTGTGCGCAGCGCATTTCGTGGGGGAAGCTCCCAGAAGCAGTCTCGCTTGGTGCAACCGCAATTCCCGCCATGGACGTTTTTGCGCCCTATCGCGACATCATCACGTGGACGTAATGAAAAACCCATGATCTCTTGGCCCTTCTCGCGCACATGCGTGGGGAGGGCTTTATATTTTCCGCCACATGCCAAACTCCTCTTTGAGCACTCCTTTTAGTTCCAACATCACCAGTGCCGCAAGTGCATCAGAAGCAGTAAGATTGCTTGCGCGAATAAGCTCGTCTTTTGGCATCGGTTCTCCAAGCAGCTCGTATATCAGCTTTTCATTCCCGTATAGGTGTGGCGCCACTCGTCCTTCGATCGTTTTTACTTCTATGTTGAGTGCCTCAAGAATATGTGCGGATTCGCCAACAAGCGTTGCCCCCAGTCGCAGAAAAAGGTGTGCACCAAATCCGTGTGGATCTCCTATGCGGTGGGGAATGCAAAGCAGATCTCGGTTGTATTCATGCGAGAGTCGCGCGGTAATAAGGGTGCCGGACTGCGGTCCCGCTTCCACCATAAGTACTGCACAAGAAAGCCCAACGACAATACGGTTTCGTGCAGGAAAGTCATGGGGGTGTGGGCGGTATCCGTCTTCGTGTTCTGAAAGAAGTAGACCACCGTTTTTTAAAATATCCTGTGCAAGTCCATAATTAGTGCGCGGGTGAATTGACGCATTATCAAGTCCAGAACCAAGCACCGCAACCGTATGGAGTCCTGCGCGAACTGCCGCCTTATGTGCGCAGGAGTCAGCACCAAGTGCCATACCAGAGACAATGGAAATGGGATAACCAGCAAGTCCTGCGAGCAGCTTTTCACATGCTTCACGGCCATAGCTTGAGAGCGCTCTTGAGCCTACGACCGCAAGATACTTCGTGCCCTCTTTCGCCCATGCGCCACGCATAAAAAGTTGTTCCGGTACTTGGGGTATTTCCCGAAGTGAAGAAGGGTATTCATGAGGTGCGAGCTTCCGGCTCTCCATGCCTTGTATGGTACACGAAAGGCGCGCCGATGCGGCGCGCCAGAGTGTTAGAGACCAAGAATGGTACGAAATGCTGCTTTTTCAAGCATCCAGTCTGCGTACTTTTGACTTACGTCGCGCGAAAGCATATTCCGCGCCACTTCCTCGCGAGATGTGCCTTCCGGAGCAACTGAACATTGCATGCTCACACGCTGCGCAAGTTTGTGAAAGTGCTGGAGTTCGGCTGGAAGCGCGTGGAAACTTGCCTCCGCTTTCTGCACCATATCCCGAAGCTGCGCATCGGAGAGGCTTGAGTTTCCTCGAGAGCGAACCACGGTTAAGTCGTCGTCTGGATACAAAGACATGTAACCCTCCTGTTCCATTCAAAACGATAGCACAGAGAGGCGCGTGCATTTTCTGCTGCCGGGCTATAAGCTGTAGATATTCGGCCATGCTTGATATTCATTTCATTCGCGAGAACGCAGACATTGTGAAAGAGGCTGTCCTCAAAAAGAATGCGGATATTGACATTGACCGACTTCTTACGGTTGATGATGAGCGCAAGTCTCTGCTTCAGCAGGTAGAAGCAAAACGTGCAGAGCAGAATCGCGCGAGTTTTGAAATATCGCGTGCAGAAGGGGTACAGAAACAAGCACTCATTGATGCCATGCAGCAACTAAAGGCGGGTATGGAAGAAATAAAAACCGCGGTTGATGCTCTCGACCTTGAATGGACGAAGCTCATGCTTTCTGTCCCTAATATTCCTTCGCCTGATACCCCAGTAGGGAAAGGAGAAGAAGATAATGTGGTGGTTCGTGAATGGGGAGAGAAACCTGTGTTTGCATTTTCTCCTAAGCCCCACTGGGAATTGGGGAAAGATTTGAATATATTAGACACGGAAAAAGCCGCGGAAGTTTCTGGCGCACGATTTAATTATATAAAAGGTGATCTGGCACTTTTACAAAACGCACTGTTCCAACACGCACTCTCCATTCTCACGTCAGAGGAGGCACTCCGTGCACTTTCAAAAGAGGCTGGGCTTGAGATAAACCCAAAACCGTTCACTCTGGTCATTCCTCCGCTTATGATGCGCACAGAAGTCATGGGCCGCATGGCGCGTCTGCATCCTATGGATGAGCGGTATGTCTATGAAAAAGACAACATGGTCTTTATTGGAAGTGCGGAGCATACACTCGGGCCTATTCACATGGATGAAATTATCGAAGAAGAACGTCTTCCACTTCGCTACGTGGCATACACTCCTGCGTTTCGTCGCGAAGCGGGGGCCGCAGGCAAAGATACGCGCGGCATTCTTCGTCAGCATCAATTCGATAAGATTGAAATTGAATCGTTTGTGCGCCCTGAAGATGGGTACCGAGAACAGGATTTTTTCGTGGCTATTCAGGAACATCTCGTGCGTTCGCTTAAGCTTCCGTACCAGCTTCTTGCAATTTGCACTGGAGATATGGGTAAGCCTGACCAGCGTCAGTTTGACATCAACACCTGGATGCCAGGACAGCAGGCGTATCGAGAAACTCATACCTCTGACTACATGGGCGGATACCAGGCACGCCGTTTGAACACTCGTATTCGAAGTAGCGATGGAAACCTCACTCATGTGCACATGAATGATGCGACTGCGTTTGCGATGGGTCGCATTCTTATTGCGATTATGGAAAATTATCAACGAGAAGATGGTTCAATCACCGTGCCAGACGTATTACTTCCATACATAGGAAAAGACGTCATTACAAAAAACGCTTAACATTCTTTGCGTGCTCGTGCGGTACAATCAACAGTCATGAAGGTCCGGTCTTTTGATATGACGAGAAAGGTGAAGGTGCAGACAACTGCACCGCGTGCATCAGTGCCAAAACCTCAAAAAAAGCAAGAATCTCCTAGAAAACAACGCTCACTTCGTGAGCGCCGTGAGCGTTCGCGCAACCTCATCAGTGTGCTCTTTTTTATAGTCGCTGGAAGCATCATCGGTGGTTTCCTGTATGGGGTGTGGCGTCCTGAAGTGCGCATCACGGGGGTTGAGGCAAACGAAGTACCAGATGCGCTCCATGCGCAGGCTATTGTTACCGCCGAACTTCAAGGAACGTACAGTGGAATACTCCCAAAAAACTCAATATTCTTTTATCCGGAAGAGAAGATAATCTCGGAACTTCTTAACGCGTTTCCTTCACTTGAAAGAGTGGTTATCTCAAGAAATTCATTTACTACATTGAATGTGGAGGGGGTGCGTCGGCAGACGGCAGTATATTGGTGCGGAGAAACAACAGCTCCTCTAACGGTAGAAACTACGTCCTGCTTCGAAGCAGATGCACATGGCTTTATTTTTTCACCAGTGGCGGGAAGCACAAGCGAAGCATACGACCCCTCAATAGTACGAGTCTACACCTCCGTAGAGAGAGAGGATATAGATGCGTTTCCACTTCGTTCCACCATCACAAAAGCAGAACACCTCGTGCATCTTCAGACGTTTGTGGTTGGATTAAAAGAATTAGGAATTCCAGTGCTTGCTTCTTTCCTGCGTGGGGATGAAGCAGATATATACGTTACTCCTAAAACTCGCTTGCGGTATGTTCTTGGAAAAGAAGTAGAAGCGCTTACCAGCGCCAAGGCGGCATTTGCGGACCTTCCTCTTTTGAATGGCAGTATCGAATACGTGGATGTGCGCTTCCCCGGGAAATTGTACGTAAAGCGATACGAGGATGTTGAATAGAATTGCGTAAGAAAAAGATACGCGCGAGCTGGGTTTCCCAGCTCGCGCCTTTTCTACTCTCGATCGCGCTCGCGTGCTTGGCGGAGTAGCGTACGAAATTTTTTATCGTTTAGAACAAGCAATCCGGTAATGACCGTGCCCCACAGCGCCCCACGAAGCATGCTCACGAACACCGCGCGTTCCGTAAGGAATCCGCCGATGAGTATGAGTGCATTTACGATGAAGATCACATCGAGCAGCTCATGAAATTCATCAGAAGAGAGCTTCTTTATTGCCTTTAATGCGCAACTCACTATTACGGCAATTGCCGAGAGAAACGAAATAAAACCAACGATGGATTGAAAGAACAAATCTCCCATATGAATCTCCGCTGCCTCTACATACCATAGTAAAGACAGGAGCTCCTTTGTCAAACAGGTGCATGCTGCGCTACTCTTTTCGCATGAGTTTCTGGAAGAATCTCCCTAAACCGTTTTTTGCGCTCGCACCCATGGCGGATGTGACGGACCCTGCGTTCCGTAAACTTATTGCGGAAATTAAAGCACCGGATGTTACCTGGACGGAATTTGTCTCTGCAGACGGACTTTTCCATACCCGTACCAGAGGGTTGATGACTGATGAAGAAAACCCTCTCGTGCGGGATCTTATGTATACAGAAAAAGAGCGACCAATACTTGCGCAGATTTTTGGCAGTAACCCAGAAACGATTTTTTATGCAGCGGCGTTTGCAAAAGAGCGTGGGTTTGACGGAGTTGATATCAACATGGGGTGCCCGGATAAAAGTATTGAGAAGCAGGGGGCAGGAGCAGCGCACATGAAAGATCCTGTGCGTGCAAAAGAAGTCATTAAAGCAGCGATACAGGGTGCGGATGGACTTCCGGTTTCCGTAAAGACCCGTCTTGGATTTAACAGAATGGAATGGCAGGCGTGGTTGCCTGCAGTTCTTGAAGAAGATATTTCCGCACTCACACTCCACTTGCGTACCCGAAAAGAGATGTCCAAGGTTCCTGCGCACTGGGAACTCTCGAGTGAGCTGAATGAGTTTGTCCGTGTACGGCGCCCTGACATTGTTCTGTTAGGAAATGGGGACGTGAAAGATCTGGACGATGCAAAACATAAGGCAGCTCAAAGTGGATTTGATGGCATCATGCTTGGGCGTGCTATTTTCGGAAACCCATGGCTCTTTACTGGTCGAGCGCCTACCGATATTCCAAAAGAAGAAAAACTTCGAACACTGCTTACACTTGCACAGTATTTTAGTGAGCTTCATCCCCACAAGCATTACGCCATTTTGAAAAAGCATTTTAAAGCGTTTGTGAATGGGTTTGAAGGCGCTTCTGAACTTCGTTCTACCCTGATGGAAACCAATTCTTTCGATGAGCTAAGAAAAATAGTAGAAAACTACACGTAGGGAATTATGTGCAGACAACCACACAGGGAACTACGTGCATAGAGTCATACATAGAAAACCATACGTAGAGAACCACGTATGGCGTTCAACCAACATCACAAATAATTATGATATATCGATATATCATAATTATTTCAGATAAGACGGGCAAGATATTGTAAATGGAGCAGTACGAAAAAAACCGCCTCGTGTGAGGCGGCATAAAGTTTGGGGGAGCACCACATGAGCAGGACAAAGGCCTGGGGCAACCAAACCTTCACACTCAGAGGTGCCTTCAAATTATATATGAACGTATCTGCGTAGTATACTGTCGCCTAATGGCGCATCAGTCTCTCTATCGGGCGTACCGTCCGCAGTCATTTAAAGATGTTATCGGGCAACCACACATAACCGGAGCACTCGCGGAGCAAATGAGTGCAGGAAAAGTGGGGCACGCATATCTTTTTGCAGGCTCTCGCGGGTTAGGAAAAACCAGTGTGGCGCGTATCTTCGCGAAAGAGCTGAAGGTTTCCGACAAAGATTTGTATGAAATAGACGCGGCAAGCAATAACAGTGTGGAAGACATCCGCTCTCTTTCTGAAAACATCCACACACTTCCGTTTGAATCTCCCTATAAGTTTTACATTCTGGACGAAGCGCACATGCTTTCAAAAAGTGCCTGGAATGCATTTTTGAAAACACTTGAAGAGCCTCCTTCCTATGCCATCTTCGTCATGGCAACCACTGAGCTTGATAAGGTGCCAGAGACAGTGCGTTCACGCTGTCAGGCTTTTCAGTTCAAAAAACCCAGCAAGGAAGGGCTTACAAAGCTTATTGCGTCTGTAGCGAAAAAAGAGGGCGCGACTCTTGAGGCAGGTGTAGCAGAACTTATTGCGCTTATTGCAGACGGCTCATACCGAGACGCACTTTCGGTGCTTGAGAAAGTGCTTTCAGGTTCAAAAGATACCACCATAACGCGCGCAGAAGCGGAAAAAGCCGTGGGGGCGCCTCGCGGACAGTTAGTGCATGCACTTATAACTGCACTTTCGCAAGGGAATATAGATAGCGCGCTTACGGCCATTCGCACTGCGTCAAAAGAGGAAATTGAAATGTCCTTATACCTCTCTCTCGTGCTTGAGGACATGCGCACCGTGCTTCTTATTCGTCATGCGCCAGAACTGCGCAAAGAACTACAGGAGGAACAGGGGGAAGAGTATGCTTCACTTGAAGAAATTGCTTCTGCAAAAGACTCAAAGCTAACGCATACCACCTTAAGAGCATTTCTAGATGCTGCCTCTCGTATCCGCTTTTCTCCTGTTCCCGCACTCCCTTTAGAGCTTGCCGTGTACGAGGTTTTGGGTGAGGATAAATAAGTTCCAGAAGGTTTGATACAAATTTGGGAGAAAGGTCTAATGGTATGGAATACCATACGACTATCGCTCGCTCGGAAGTGCGCTGTGCTGGGAGATCGTCTAATGGTAGGACAGGAGCCTTTGAAGCTCTTAATCTAGGTTCGATCCCTAGTCTCCCAGCACAGCGCATTTCACTTACTCGCTCAGTCGTAGGACAGGAGCCTTTGAAGCTCTTAATCTAGGTTCGATTCCTAGTCTCCCAGCAACATAAGAACAATAGACCTAGGTTATTCAGACTGAAGCCTGTTCGAGAAAGTAGTATTATTCTGGTCATGAACGACTCCAGAAAATTAACCTCTACTCCAAAGAGGGTTGTTTTTGAGAACCAGCCGAAGCTCACCGAACACGAAGCTGACCGAACGTTTAATGACGCTCGTCGTGCACTCGTGGCCCGGTTAGAAAACTTCATCGCGTCACACCACTATTTTTCAGGGGGCGAAGTGCAAGTCAGCTTTCCCGAGAGGGGCGCGTCATCCCTTGTTGCGATTATTAATGACGGAAAAAATACCTCGGTTCTTAAAATTCCACTTAGCCTCACCTTGGCGTCGGGAGAAGCGTTATTTCTTCGGGTATGGGAGCAAGCAGGGGTGAAAGTTCCAAAAATTATTGAAGAGGGAAATCTTGAGGGACATCCTTACCTATTGATGGAATACATTAACGCTAAGACCCTCGTAGATACTTTTTCTCCGCAAGAAATGAAAGAAAAAGGAATACGTAAGGAAATGGGTCGTACGCTCCGACGCATGCATGAACCAAAAACAAAAGGGTACGGGCGATGTACAGAAAACGGCGCAGAATTTTCTACGTTTAAAGAGTGGCTTGAAAGTTCTGACATGAAGCGCCGTATTGAGTATGTGAAAGAGCATAATCTTCTTGGCGATGAACACGGTTCGCTCGTGCTCGCGCTTGAAACATTGATAGCGCACGTAGAGAAAAATCCTGAAAGCAGTTACTGCCATGATGATTTTGGTGGGGCCAACATATTCGCCACAGAACCACTCACCGTATTTGATCCGAATCCTCGATTTAATAATAGGTACCTAGACCTCGGGCGCAGTGTACAAATCCCCCTCGCTTTCAAGGTCCCTCCTTCCGAGTTTCTTGAAGGATATTTTGAGCATGATGCGTGTGACGAAAAGGTTGTGCGCGCATCAATGCTACTCAACGCATATATGAAGTTTCCGTACTGGCATAAAGTTAAGAGGCACGAGCATATAAGTAATACGCGCGCATTTTTCGAAGCATCTCCATGATTGTCTCAAAAGAAATATTTGACGCGTACTTCTCTGTTTTTCAGAGCACGCTGTTGAGTACAACGGTGTACGCTATATAACCGCGGAGCATGCATATCATGCTGCCAGATATGTGGACGAGAACATACTGCAAAAGATACGTGTTGCTAAAACTGCGCAAGACGCGTGGAGTATTTCTCAAGAATATATATCAAAACAACGAGTAGATTTTCCTGAACGTAAGCGAGTGGTAATGAAAGAAATTCTTTTGGCTAAAGCAATCCAACATGAAGAGGTGCGAAATGCGCTTATGGAAACTGGAAATAGCGAAATAGTGAAAGAGGAACCAAGAGATAGCTACTGGGGAACTGGGCCAGATGGGAAGGGGAGAAATGAGCTTGGGAAATTGTGGATGGAGATCAGGAACGAGTTGCAACGCGCGTAAACACATACGCGAAAAAAAGCCCAACACAAAATCCTACAACTACCTGGAGAGGTGTATGTACCTGATATGCGATGCGGGAACCGGCAATAAGGAGCGCGGTTAAAAATGCCACTACTCCAATAAGATACCGGAGCGGTGTTGATAGGTTACGCGAAAGAAATACCACCACGCCTGCAAGAAATGCCGCACCTGCCGCATGCCCGCTCGGGAACGCATACCCGCTTACTTCAATTAAAGCGGTTGAAGGGCGCGGTACACGAAGAGATTCTTTTAGTACGTTCAGGGTCAGAATAAGACCTGTGGCGCTCAAGAAAAGGGCGACTGCCAAACGTGTGTTTTTTAACCAGAGGAACGCCATAAGCATGAGCATGGTCGCAACCATAAACCCCTCCGTGCTTGCAATTTTGGTGAATATAAACAGATACGTTTCTGGCGACATGTCCTATGAGTATACTCGAGTCCTCCGACAAACTGGAATTTTTTTGTTTTAATGCTATTATGAAGAAGGGAGTTTTGGCACATTCTAGGAGAAATTCATGAGCGCAGAACGTAAAGACGGAGGTGACGGACAAGTCATTTCCTTGCCTTCGCGAGAAGCACCCCAGCTTTCGCGCGAACTATCAGTCGCCCAGGCAGCCGAAGTGCTGTACGGCACCGTTAATGGTGTGTGGAAGCTGGCCATTTCAGGCTCGGGAGAGCCGAAGTGTCCGGAACACTACACTATTGTTTCGCACCATCCTCACGGTGATTTGCGCTGGAGTCAGAACAGCTTGGGTGCGTTTGCCATACAGCGGACAGAACACCTGAACTGGTCGGATCTTCGTCGCAAGATGAAGTCAGGGAACCTTCATTTCGTGAATGTGTGTGTGCGGGATGCCATTCTCGAAAACCAGAAAATGTTCCCACTCGAGCTTTTCCGGATGAAGTGCACCGGTGAAGACTACGAGAAGCCGCTTGACGAGTTCCGAGTTTTTTTTCCAGGAACACGGTTCCGTGATTCTGGAGGATTCGAAGTTCTTGCGGGCATTCAGTGGTCCGTGGAGAAGGGGGCGTGGGCCCCGGTTATGCGTCGGCTTAAGCAGTCTTGGAAAAATGAACTGATCTTCGTTCACCAGGACGCTGAACCGCACGTGACCGGCATCTCCCACCTCTTTCCCGGGTTTATTTCAATCGCACTTCTCGCTGCACTGGTTTGGAGCGTTATCTCCGGCTAGCGTTTAAAATCACTGCAGCGAATTTTGATTGGCCCCGTCTCTGAAAAGATGACGGGGCCTTTTCATGTATGATACGATCTTAGTATTACGAGGTAATGCATGATGCATGGCACTTAAAATACTAATCGCAGTACTCGCACTTGGCGCAGTCGGTGGAGGGGCATGGTACGTCTCTACCACATCAAAAACTGACGAATCTCTACAAGAAAGCGCATCTGTAACATCAGAAACAGAGGCAGGAACATTTGCGAACCTCTTTGCGCGTGCAGGTTCTTGGAAGTGTGATGCGAAAGCAACACACGAAGAGGGTGCATCTGAAGGAACGGTGTACCTCGATGGAGGAAAGATCCGTGGCGACTTCGTAGCATCAATGAATGGTCAGACTGTTGCCACGAACTTCATCTCTATGGACGGTTTCATGTATACCTGGAGCGACATGCTTCCGCAGGGTATGAAAGTGAAAATGGATGCGGCAGGAGGCACGAGTGGTGGGCAAGGAATAGACCCGACAACACCCGTTGAATACACCTGCGAGGTTTGGATTCCCGATCAGAGTAAATTCACGCTTCCGGAAATGGAATTCTTCGAGATAGGTTCTGCTGGCATGGGCGGCTTTAATACACAATTTCCTCGCTAATACATAACCACGGTATACCTATGAAAAATCCTCTCGTCTGGGTCATCATCGTCATAGTTTTTGTTGGTGGATACTTTGCGTTTGCCAGCATGTCAAAAGAAGAAGTCTCGGCGCCCACACCTTCAGCCTCAGAAGCTGAAAGGCGTGTGGTGAGTGACGGAACGTATCAGGTTGTGAGCGAAGAAAGTGAAGTAGGCTGGGCGGGGAAAAAGCCGCTACTTGAAGGGTACGTGAATGACGGCTCTATCGCAGTCTCTGTAGGGACTGTTACGGTTGCAGGGGAGTCTGCCACGGGCTCTTTCACCATTGATATGAATACACTTTCAGTGTCGAACACCCCCACAAAACCAGGAAGCGAAAACGCGCTTGAAGGACACTTAAAAGGAGAGCGCTGGTTTAACGTTGCGGCATATCCACAAGCATCATTTGAAATTACTCGTGTTGCGAAACGTCCTGACAGCGATGTGTCATACACGTATGACGTGAAGGGGAATCTCACCATGAAGGGACAAACACACGAAGTATCGTTCCCTGCAATGATTTATGAGGATGCAGATAGACGACTGCACGCGCGTGCAGAAACAGAAATTGATCGGACGAAGTGGGGTATCACTGCGGGTTCTAATAACTTCTTTGATAACCTTGCAGACAACGTCATAGACGACATGGTCGCGCTCTCCTTCCATGTGGTGGCAGAGCGTCAGTAGTCACGGTATATCAAGTAAGCCATGCGCAGGGAAGCTGTTGATATTCTTCTTCGACTCGGCACAGCCTTTACGCTTTTCTTCCCTGCAACAGATGCGTTTCTAAATCCGTATCGTTGGATAGGGTACATACCTGAATTCCTTCAGGACTTCACCTCACCCATGCTTGTACTTCAGGTATTCGGTGTATTTCAGATAGTTCTTGCGCTCTGGATTCTTTCAGGAAGAAACATTGTAAGCGTGTCATTGGTGGTTACGGGCATGTTTTTATGTGCGGTGTTTTTTAACACAGATGAGTTTGATGTATTTTTCAGGAATATTTCTCTTAGCGTGATGCCTCTTGCGCTTGCACTTCTCCATTATCAAAAAAGAAACCCGCACCACAAGGCGCGGGAACAGCAGGAATCGTCCGCTACTTGAATGGCCGCCATCCGAAAATAACAGCCAATCCAAGTGCGACGATTATCGCTGTTAGCAGTACGGCCCACAAATTTGTAAGCCATACCACTACAAGGGCAATTCCGGTGAACATAGTTCTCCCCGGACTGCCAAAAAAGAAACGCCACCACCAGGGTGCCTTCTTATTGTTTTTTGAGCTTGCCATGGAGATTCTCCCTTCCCTTTGGCCCTGCATGTATTATATATTATTTATAAACATTGTCAAACAACCGTATACTATGCATTCATGATGACCCAAGCCGAAGCGCTCAATATCTTAAAGACAGGCGCAAACGCACTTTTGACTGGAGAACCCGGCAGTGGAAAAACGTATACGGTGAATGCCTATGTGAAGTGGCTTCGTGCTCATGGTATTGAACCTGCTATTACCGCGTCTACGGGTATAGCGGCCACCCATCTCGGAGGCATGACCATTCATGCGTGGAGTGGTATTGGTATCCGTAAATTTCTTACAGACGCAGATGCAGACGCAATAGCGTCAAAAGAGCACGTAGCACGCCGTATCGGAAAAACATCCGTACTTATTATTGATGAAGTTTCAATGCTTTCAGGAGACGTGTTTGCTATGGTGGATCGGGTGCTTCGTGAAGTGCGGGGGCATGAACGCCCGTTTGGTGGTGTGCAGGTGGTACTGGTAGGTGATTTTTTCCAGCTTCCGCCGATTGGAGGCACGGGTGGAGAGCCGCAGTTTGCGTTTGAGAGTGAGGTTTTTCAGTCCCTGCACGTACTCCCGTTGTATCTTTCCGAACAGTTTAGAAGTGGAGACACATCGCTTGATCGGGTACTTCAACATATTCGAAGTGGAGAAGCTGATAAGGATGACATCTCGATTCTCATGTCCAGGGAATGTGAGGAGCACGATATTCCAGAAGATATTCCGCGCCTTTTTACGCATAATGCAGACGTAGACCGTATTAATGAAGAAAAGCTGCGCGCGCTTTCTGGGAGTCCAAAGTCATTTCGCATGGATGCAAGTGGCGCACCAGTGCTCATTGATTCGCTGAAACGCGGTTGTCTTTCTCCAGAAACACTCATGCTTAAAGAAAAGGCGGTGGTGATGTTTACGAAAAACAACCCTCTTGCAGGATATATGAATGGGACACTTGGCATCGTGACCTCATTTGAACGAGGAACGAATTATCCTATTGTTGAAACTCGCGAAGGACGCTGTATTACCGTAGTTCCTCAAGAATGGGCTGTGGAAGAAGGCGGAAAAATCCGCGCAAAGATTATCCAGCTTCCGCTCCGGCTTGCGTGGGCTATCACTATCCATAAAAGCCAGGGACAGAGTCTTGATGCTGCCGCGATAGACCTTTCAAGAGCATTTGAGTACGGCCAGGGGTACGTCGCGCTTTCACGCCTGCGCTCGCTTGAGGGATTGCATCTTCTGGGCTGGCACGAGCATGCACTCCAGATACATCCTCGCGTTCGCGCGCGCGACACAGAATTTAGAGAAGCGTCATACCAGGCAGCTGCTGCGTTTAGCGAGCTTCATGACACTGGCGAGCGAAAGAAGCTGGAAGAGAATTTCATACAATCCGCGGGTGGCTCGCTCGAAGAAATAGCTACCGAGAAACTGGTGAAGAAAAGTACGTTTGAAGAAACGCTGGAACTTCTTCAAGAAGGGAAAACTCTTGAAGAAATAAAAGAAGCGCGCGGTCTCACGCTTGGTACCGTCATCACCCACATGGAGAAGCTGAAAGAAGGCGGACAGATAACAGAAGAGGAGATTCGTAGCATCACCCCTGAACATATTCTTTCGGGTCTTGCGGACATAGACGCAGCATTTAAAAAAACATCGTACAAATCTCTTACTCCTGCATGGAAGCGCCTAAAAGGGAAATACACTTTTGATGACCTGAAGCTTGCCCGCGCCATCCTTCAGTAGGGTGTATGAAGAACCTGTGCTAATTATTGGACGGCCGTCTAATAATTAGCACAAAAGAAGGGTCAGGGAAGAAAAACAATAGAGAAAACGTTGTGCACCCCGACCTCATGAAGAATACGTATTCTTTAGTACCATGAGGGGTATAGTAGTAATTCTTTTGCCATGAACATCGTCCATTGGATAGTTTCAAGTGTTGCCATTCTCATAGCGGCATACCTCATTCCTGGCGTTGAAGTCACGCTCATTGGAGCGGTCGTTGCAGCCATCGTGATTGCGCTTATTAACCTGTTCCTGAAGCCCATCATTATGCTTCTCACGCTTCCAATAAACGTCGTCACACTTGGGCTTTTTTCACTCGTCATTAATGCTCTCCTGGTGATGCTTGCTGGCGCAGTGGTACCAGGTTTCTTGGTGGAGGGATTCTGGGCGGCATTCTTTTTCGCGATAGTACTTTCTCTCGTCAACTGGCTCTTTGGTCGAAAATAATACGTTTACAAAGAATAGCTATCCTCACACGAGCTCCGGCTTCGCCGGAGCTCGTGTCGTATACTTTACTGGTATATGGCACAGACCTGGGAACACCCGGAAGCTCCGCTTCGCACTCCTGAAGAGGAAATTGCATTCCTGCGTGCACAGGTGGCTGCAAAAGAACGAGAACTTTCATTGCGGGGCACACCAGAAAAAAAGGATGCGCTCGCTCATGAGCGTATTTTGCATCACGCACAATCGTCTTCAGAAGAAGTGCTCCATAAAGAATTCGTTCTTCCCTCAAGCGAAGCAGACGCTCTGGCGCTAAACCTTCTTCCCAAAGCCGATGATGAAACGATGGAAGAGCTGCGCACGCTCATGCTTACGAAAGGTATTAAAAATGCATTTGCGGTACTAGAAAAAATAAAAAGTCCGCACCTCGAAGACGATTTTCATCGTTTTCTAGTACAGTACCTGCTTTCTGGCGCAAGCGTGAAAGGTCTAAAGGAAGATGCGCCTACCTGGAAGGCGCTTCATATGACACTGTATGAAGTGGTGCTTCCAGAGCTCACTGAAGGGGACGATGAAAAAAATAAACAATTCAAAGAGCTCGTGTCTTCTATGGAGCAGTTTTATGCAGGCATGCTCTCTGTAGAACAGGCATATGCAGATGAGCCTGCGTATTTCACGCTTGAGCTTGCGGTACCGACCGATGCACCGCATCTGCGGTTTTACGTGAGTGTGCCAAACTCGCGCAGAGATTTATTTGAAAAACAAATTCTGGCAATTTTTCCAAACGCCCGTATCACGCCACAGCCAGATGACTATAACGTGTTTGCCGATGGGGGTACTACGCACATGGCGGTGGCAAAGCTTGGGTTTCCACACCCTCTTTCTCTTAAAGAATATTCTGATTTCGACACTGACCCCATGAGCTCACTTTTAAATGCGTTCGATAAGATTCAGGGTGAAGGAGAGGGCGCTGCGGTGCAGTTTATTATTCGTCCGCGCCCGAGTCGGTATGCAGATGCGTATGCGCGTATTGTTGCTGCGCTGTATCGAGGTGAAGAGCCGCGTCATGCGTTTGAAATCACAGGAGATTTGCTTTCAGAGCTCTGGCGAGAATTAAAGGGTGCATTTCGTTCGCATAAAACTGACCCAGAAAACAAAGCAAATGAAACGACGATCAAATCTGTAGAAAAAAAGCGCGCAGCACCAATTACGGAAACCAATATCCGCATCGTATCGTCTTCCACAGACGCGCGCCATGCCGAGCTCGTGCTCAATGAACTGCAAGCCGCATTTAATGTCTTTAATGATACGACCGGCAACTCCCTACAGTTTAAACGGATGAAGGGCGGTAATTTAAAAAAAATGTTACGTGCATTTTCGTTCCGTCTGTTCACTCGTTCAAGCCTCATGCCGCTTTCTACGCGTGAGTTAACCACCATGTATCACTTCCCGCCAAAAGGAGTGAAAAGCTCGCCACACTTGGTACAGTCACGCTTTACGGCAGCTCCGGCTCCGATAGGACTTCCTCAAAAAGGCGTGCACATTGGCACCAATGAGTTTCGGGGTACGAAAACCGAAAGCTTCCTTGAGATGCAAGATAGACTGCGTCATTTGTATGTTATTGGACAGACCGGAACAGGTAAGTCTGTATTCATTCGAAACTTAGCTATCCAAGACATTAAAAACGGTGACGGCGTGTGTTTTATTGATCCTCATGGAAACGACATTATAGAAATACTTTCCGCTGTTCCGCCGGAGCGGTATGAGGATGTGATTTATTTTGATCCTGCATACCTTCAGCGTCCGTTTGGACTCAATATGCTTGAGTACGATCTTTCAAAACCAGAACAAAAAACATTCATTGTGAATGAGCTCCTTATGATTTTCCGCCAGCTTTATGGAGATGTGCCAGAAAGTATGGGTCCGATGTTCGAGCAATATTTCCGTGCAGCTACCCAGCTCGTGATGGAAGATCCTGAATCTGGCTCCACCATGATGGACATCTCGCGGGTGTTTGCTGATCCTGAATTCAGATATGCAAAGCTGGCGAAGAGTCAGAATCTCGTTGTTAATCAATTTTGGAATGAGATAGCGACAAAAGCAGAAGGAGAATCGTCACTACAAAGCATCACGCCATATATCACGAACAAGTTTGATGAATTTACGGCAAACGATTTCATGCGCCCAATTATGGGTCAGCAACACTCGTCATTTAATTTCCGTGAAGTCATTGATTCCAAAAAAATCCTGCTCGTGAACCTTTCAAAGGGACGTCTTGGTGAGCGAAATGCAAACCTGATTGGTCTTATAGTGGTCGGCAAACTGTTCATGGCAGCACTCTCTCGCGCAGACTCTGTAGGGAAAGATTTTCCACCGTTCTATTTGTATATTGATGAATTTCAAAACATTACCACCAGCTCAATTCCAGGCATTCTTTCTGAAGCAAGAAAGTACAAGTTATCTCTGACTATCGCGCATCAGTTCATAAAACAAATTGACGAAAAAATACGTGACGCAGTGTTTGGGAACGTGGGCTCTATGGCAGTGTTCCGCGTGGGAGAAGAAGACGGAGAACTTTTTGCAAAGCAGTTTGCGCCTACGTTTAGTGCGCTCGATTTTGTGAACATCGAAAATTACAATGCATATGTGCGGTTACTTGCAGGGGGAGTTCCGCAAAAACCATTTAACGTAAAGACTCCCCCGCCTATTGGGGGGAATAAAGCGCAGGTGGATGATTTGCGAGAGCTCTCCTATCTCACCTATGGCAGGGATAGGGCAGAAGTTGAAGCCTCAATTCGTGCTCGGTATCTCTCCAGATGAGTGGGTGTGCGGAGTATGGGTGGTGGTATACTTTCCCCATAGCATTACAAACATATGAATGTCACCAGTAACGGTATTGCAGTCGCACTTGCGGTTGTTGTAGTGTTCGGGTTTTTGTGGTTTGGGGTATTTAATCCGTTTGTGCCGCAGCCTGCTGCGCCAGACACGAGCATGGGAACTTCTACTAATAGTTTTTCTAATAACACAGGCGAACAAAATATGATTACCGATGTTGTCGTGGGTACTGGCGCAGAAGCAGTGAATGGAAGCACAGTGTCTGTGCAATACACTGGACGTTTTGAAGATGGTTCTGTATTCGATTCCTCAATTCCACGCGGCGAACCGATTACCTTTGTGCTTGGTCAGGGTCGCGTTATCCAGGGATGGGAGCAGGGAATTTTGGGGATGAAAGTGGGCGGGAAGCGCCAGCTTGTTATTCCGCCAGAGCTTGGCTACGGTCCAAATGATTACGGACCAATTCCAGGAGGTTCGACACTGTACTTCGACGTAGAACTCGTAGGAGTTCAATAACGGCAACTTACATGTCGATAGAATCAAAATCAGGTGGCGAGCACGAGAAACTTTCTTTGGCTATAGCCGCTCAAGCTTTGGCCTGGGCAAGTGGGGCACAATTTAATCAAATTCGTGAAGACCAGCAGGAAGTGCTAAGGCAAGCGGTCGCATCTAAAAAAATTGATGTGCCCAAGCTTATTGATATTTTTTTAAGCAAAGGAGATATTGGAAGAGCTGCGGAATGGGCGAAAGATCTCGGTATTAGTCAAGATGAATTTGAAGGAGTGCTCAACAAGAAATCAAAAAGCGCTTGGGGTTCCTGAATTATCAATCGTGCTTGCGCCATCTGCGGACTGGGTTAGTGTGAAGCGATGAGCGCTATTTCATTTTCCATCACTGCACATGAAGGCAGAGCGCGTGCGGGAACCCTAACCACGCCTCATGGCGTTATTGAAACTCCTGCGTTTGTGCCGGTGGGCACGAAAGCGGACGTTAAGGGTGTGCTCCCGGATGCACTCCAAAAACTTGGGGCGCAGGTCGTGCTTGCAAACACGTATCACCTGTACCTTCAGCCAGGAGAAAATGTGGTGAAAGATGCGGGTGGTCTTGGTGCTTTTATGAATTGGTCAGGGCCCACGATGACTGACTCAGGAGGGTTTCAAGTATTTTCTTTGGGTGCAGCATTTGGCCGTACTATCACGAAAATCGCGAAGGGCGAAGAAAACCCGTCACATGCGGGACATCCGATGTCCCGCATGGATGAAGAGAGGGTGGTGCCCGCGGTATATGACGAAGGTGTTGCAAGTCAGCACGGACAGTTGGCGGTTATTGATGATGAAGGTGTGACGTTCACCTCGCATCATGACGGTTCTCTCCACCGCTTTACGCCAGAACGTTCTATTGAAATTCAGCATGCGCTTGGTGCCGACATGTTCTTTGCATTTGATGAGTGCACGGCGCCCACTGAGCCGTATGAATACCAAAAAGAAGCGATGGAAAGAACGCATCGTTGGGCAGAGCGTTCGCTACGGGCGCATCGTCAGAATTTAGAGGCGGTGCGTAAACAGGCAATATTCGGGATTGTGCAGGGTGGGCGCTATGAGGAGTTGCGTAAGGAAAGCGCAAAAGAGTTAGCACGCATGGATTTCGATGGCTACGGTATTGGCGGTTCTTTTTCAAAAGAAGATATGCAAGGCGCGCTTCAAGCTGCGGTCACAGAACTTCCTGAAGAAAAACCTCGGCACTTTCTTGGCATAGGAGAGCCGGGAGATGTGTTGCTTGGTATTGAACAAGGCATGGACCTTTTTGATTGTGTCGCTGCCACACGTATTGGAAGACATGGCTCCATTTATACGCGCCGGGGTATACGCCATATGACCAATGGAGAGTTCAAGCAGGACTTTGGTCCTCTTGATGCAGAGACCATTGTTCCAGGAACAGAAGGTTTTACTCGCTCCTATGTTTCTCACCTGGTGCGCTCAAAAGAGATGCTCGGCTCTGTTATTTGCTCCATGCATAACCTTGGTTTCATTTTGAAACTGGTAGACGGTGCGCGTGAGGCAATAAAAGAAGGACGGTTTGCGGCATACAAAGAGCAGTTTATGAATGACTACTATGCGTCCAAATCCTAAAGACTTTTCATTTATAAAATACGTGCTATGATGCATACATCGCCGGAACACCTCCGGCGAAATTCTGTTCTGAAGGAGCGAGATATGCACCCTATCAATCTGATTCGAGATGCTTTCAGGGAAAACCTGAAGAACTCGAAAGAGAAAGAAGAACAGTCGCCTACGGGACCACTTGATCTTTCAGGCGTTCGGGATGCGGTCTGGACCGGGCGAACTCAACTCGATCCGCAGTTCTTCGAGTACCCCGAGAAGAAATACCGTTCGTAGTCAAGAAACGTGCATACGCGTGGTACTCTGAACCATTCACGTGGAATTCATCGCGTGAATCAACCTTTAGGGGAACGTAATGGGAAAAGCCATCAAAGACACCGCGGTCATCCTGCACTTGCAGGGCATCCTTCAGGAAATCCTGAAGAACCCTGACAACTTCAAGCAAGACTTGGAGGCCAAAGAAATGAAGGCCATTAAGTCGGTGAGGGAAGATGTGGGGAACACCATGGTGGTGGCGCACTTCGCGAGCGAAAACTTCCAGCTTCACTTGAAGTTGCTGGAACGCTTCGGCGAGAAGATTCCTCCTGCGACACAGGAGATTATTTCCGAAGCAGAAGAGTTCGCAAGGCGTAGCCGCTACGCCGCGTAGCGATCTTCCTTGGTAAGGGGGAGGACAAGAAAAGGCAGAATGCCGCATATTGTGCTCGCGAGTGATGAACAACAAGGAACGCAGAACGCGTTCCTTTCGTTTTTATACAGGCATAGTTTGTAAAAGTGATAAGGGGTACAATAGTGGGAATTCATGTCTCATTTCACCATTCGTCGACCATTCCCTCCTGCGGGAGACCAACCGAAAGCCATCGAAGGGCTTATTCAGGGTGTGAATAAGGGTTTGCGTCATCAAACCTTGCTGGGTGCCACTGGTACCGGGAAAACATATACCGCCGCAAATGTTATCGCTGCAATAGACAAGCCAACGCTCGTGCTCGCGCATAATAAAACACTAGCCGCACAGCTTGCACAGGAATACCGTGAATTCTTTCCAGATAATGCCGTACACTATTTTGTTTCGTATTACGACTACTACCAGCCAGAAGCATATATTGCCCACTCAGACACCTATATTGAAAAAGAAGCGCAGATTAATGCGGAAATTGATCGCCTACGCCACGCCACGGTGCAATCACTTCTCACTCGCAACGATGTGATTGTGGTCGCGTCTGTTTCTGCTATTTACGGTCTCGGGTCTCCAAAAGAATACGCAAACGCCATCATGGAGCTACAGGTGGGGACAGAAGAAAACCGCGCGGCACTCATCCGAAAACTCATAAACGTGTACTTTGAACGCACCAATGCCGATCTTATTCCCGGCACGTTCCGTGCTATAGGCAACACCCTGGAGTACATGCCGGTAAATGAGCAGATCATGATCAAGGTTGCGTTCGAGGGTTCGCAGATTTCCCGCATTGAACGTATTGACCCGGTGTCTCGAGCACTCAAAGATACTCCTGAAAAATTATTTATCTTCCCTGCAAAACACTTCGTCACCACTGAAGAAGATAGGAACCGTGCACTTGAGCAGATAAAAGAAGAACTCGAAGAACAGCTTGCGAAATTTAAGCGTGAGGAAAAATTGCTTGAGGCAGAGCGCATTAAGCGTCGCACGCTGCATGATATTTCTCTTATACGAGAAATTGGATATACGAGTGGGATTGAGAATTATTCTCGCCACTTTGATAAGCGTGCAGAAGGAGAGCCTCCACACACGCTTCTTTCGTATTTTCCAAAAAAAGAAGACGGGAGCGCCGACTTTCTCACTATTATTGATGAATCGCACGTAACGGTATCTCAAATAGGGGGTATGTATGCAGGAGATCGTTCGCGCAAAGACACACTTGTTGAGCACGGGTTTCGCTTACCGTCTGCGAGGGATAATCGTCCGCTCACGTTTAAGGAATTTGCAGAACGTGTCGGGCAGGTCATATACACCTCTGCTACTCCGGGGACGTATGAGCGCGAGCACAGTGTACCGCCACACGGAAACATCGTAGAGCAAATTATTCGTCCTACCGGGCTTGTTGATCCTGAACTCACGGTCCGTCCTATAGCAGAAACAGGGGACTATCGTGGACAAATTGCAGATTTCATTTCAGAAACTGAAACGGTGATAGCGCGTGGAGGGCGTGTTATTGCCACCACACTCACTAAGCAAATGGCAGAAGACCTTGCAGAATTTCTTAAGGAAAAGAAGGTAAAAGCAGAGTATCTTCACTCGGACGTGAAGACCATTGATCGCATTGATATTCTGACGAAATTCCGCAAAGGAGAATTTGACGTGCTGGTTGGCGTGAACCTGCTTCGTGAAGGACTGGATCTTCCTGAAGTTGAGCTCGTGGGTATTCTGGATGCAGACAAGGAAGGCTTCTTGCGCTCTGAAACCTCACTCATTCAAACTATTGGGCGTGCGGCGCGTAACGTGCTTGGACGAGTGATTCTCTATGCAGATGTGATGACCGGCTCCATGGAGCGAGCCATTGGAGAGACTAATCGTCGGCGCACGATACAGCTTGCGTATAACGAAGCGCACGGTATTACTCCGCTCTCTATTAAAAAAGAGATACGAGACATCGCTGAAAGCATGCGCACGGAGCATCAAAAGACGGTAGATGATCTGCTCTCACTCGATGCAAAGCTCTACAAAGAAGATCCGGAATCGTTTGTGAAGCGTAAGAGAGAAGAAATGGAAGCTGCGGTTGAAGCGTTAGATTTTGAGACTGCAGCGCTTATCCGAGACGAAATATACGCGCTCGAAGGAAAAGAATTTCCTACTAAGAAAAAATCATCTCGTCGCCGGTAAGAGATGGTACTATTGTGGCATGGGATTTCGCACGCTGCTTGCGCTTATTTTGCTTGCGACGTTAGCCGCTTCTGCGCTCGTTATTACGTTTGCAGTTCAGTTCCTGCGCGACCAGGTGGTGCAGACGCTCCCGGAGCATTTTGTGTTCGGAGTGGACACCGCGTTTCGTGACATGCTTATCGCGCAAGGAGGTATTTTGTTCATCGCCTCCCTGATTATTTTAAGTGCGGCGTTTGTCATACTGGGGAATGTGGTGGCACGCCCGCTCCAAGAACTTTCTCGTGTTATGAATGCATATGCGGCAACCGGCGAGCGTCAAGAGCTTACCGACATTGGTTTTGTGCCAAAAGAAATTGAATCACTCCGGACATCGTTTTCTGCATTTGCCGAAAAGGTGGCTGAATCACATCAGCGAGATATGGATATATCAAGAATGAAGAGCGATTTTATATCAACAGCGGCGCACCAGTTGCGCACCCCTATGACGGGAATTCGTTGGGCGCTCGAAGCACTTCAAAAAGAACCACTGACAGATGAGCAGCGTGCACTGGTGGAATCTGCGGCTGGGAAAAGTAAAGATCTCGTGTCAATTGTCGGTACACTGCTCGACATTTCTTCTATTGAATCCGGAAAATACAAATATCAATTTATGCCGGTTGACATGACAGAGCTTGCGACCGGTATTGTGAAAGAATTTACGGAGTCGGCTTCATCGCACGGGGTCACCTTGTTTTTCAGAGGTGAAGAAGGCGAAGATCCTCCTCCTGCTCGTGCGGACCTGGAGCGTATCAAATGGGTGATAACAAATCTTATTGAAAACGCTATTCGCTATACCCCTTCTGGAGGAACGGTTCAGGTCTCTACAGCAAAGGCAGGAAGCCGTGTATTTGTGAAAGTAAAAGATACCGGAATTGGAATTCCAAAGGCAGACAGAGCAAATATTTTTGAACGCTTTTATCGTGCCGGAAATGCAGTGCAAAAAGAGAATGGAGGAAATGGTCTCGGGCTCTACATCGCACGCGGGGTAGCGACCGATCACGGGGGAGATCTTTCTTTTGAAGAGAATCAGGGTGGAGTGGGCACCACGTTTACCCTTTCCTTGCCACAGGCTTGACCTTACGGTCGGCGTGATACACTTTCGGATATGGCAGAAACTAAATTTATCTTGGTGGTAGAAGACGACCCTATTCTTAAAAACATTCTTGGGCATACCTTTGCGGGGAAGTATCAAACGCTCTATGCGTCAGACGGGAACGAAGCGCTAGCCCTTTTTGAAGCCCATAAGCCGGCGGTCATGCTTTTAGACCTCATGCTTCCGTCTATGGATGGTTTTGCGGTGCTTGAAACCGTGCGCAAGCGCACGGATGCACAAAAAGATACGCCTATCGTTGTTGTTTCAAACCTTGGTGCGGAAAAAGACATTGAGCGCGCGAAAGGCCTTGGGGCAAATGATTATCTAGTGAAAGCAGAAGTGTCTGTGGAAGAAATTGTGAAGAAAATTGAAGACGTGCTCGCCTCTACCTCTGCTGGTGCTCCGGCTTCCTAGCTCTCATTATGTGTCCGGATTGGATTACGGGGTCCCCATTCTGATGGGGAGAGCAAGCGACAGAACACGAGAATGACGACGCTGGTCGGAATTAGTATTTGTATTGGGGGTACCCCCATTCTTATGGGGGAGCGCAGTGACAGAACACGTAAACGGATGGCGAAGCCGAAGTGAAAGTGTTCTGGGAAACGAGCAAAGTTGTGTAGGAGCTGTTGGTAACCCTTAGGAGAGTTTGATACAATCGTTCCTGTACCAGTCCCACCAAGGACTGGCACTTCTCATATATGGCAAAACCGAAAAAAGACGGGCACGATCAAGCAAAAGGCGCGGACTGGATTCGCGTGAAGGGTGCGCGTACCCATAATTTGAAGAATGTTTCAGTAGACATTCCTCGAGGAACCATGACGGTCATCACCGGCCTTTCAGGCTCGGGGAAATCTTCACTTGCCTTCGATACTATTTTTGCGGAAGGCCAGCGCCGATATGTGGAGTCGCTCTCTGCGTATGCTCGGCAGTTTTTGAATCAGATGCAAAAGCCGGATGTCGATGAAATTAGCGGACTCTCTCCTGCCATTTCTATAGACCAAAAGTCTCGTTCAAATAATCCACGCTCAACGGTTGCAACCGTTACAGAGATTTATGACTATCTGCGTGTGTTGTATGCTCGTGCGGGTCAGCCGTACTGTACGAACCATGATGTTCCCATCTCAAAACTCTCGAAAGATGAAATGATCCGTCTGGTGATGGCGCGCATTGGTGCAAAAGAAGATCAGGAAAAGAAAATGGAAGTGAAGGGGGTGGTTATTGATAAAACGGCAATTACCATTCTTGCGCCGGTGGTGGTGGGCCGTAAGGGTGAGTACTATCAAATGCTCTATGATCTTCTCGGGAAGGGTTATGAAAAAGTGATTGTAGACGGGAAGCCACACCAGCTTCGTGAAAAAATTGAACTCGACAGGAATAAACGACACGATATTGATGCGGTGGTAGATTCCATTTTTGTATCGGAATTTATTAAAGATGCCGCTGCGGCGCGTGAGCGCCTTTCAGAAGCACTAGAGCTTGCTCTAAAAGAGGCGGATGGTTTGGTCAAAATTAAACACGCAGACGGTACGGAAGAAACACTCTCTGCAAAGTTTATTTGTCCTGATGATGGCGTCTCATTCCCAGAAGTTGAACCTCGTCTTTTTTCTTTCAATAGTCCGTACGGCGCATGCCCGGTTTGTAATGGCTTAGGAACAGAATCACTTTTTTCAGATGAATTATGTGAGACGTGTCAGGGCAAACGCTTACGCCCTGAAGCCCTTCGGGTATACCTCACAAGCGCAAAGAAAAACAAAAAACAGGAAAGCGATTTGGGTTTGAATATTGTGGAATTTACCTCCATGAGTATCGCGGAAGCAAAAGAGTTCATGGATTCGTTGAAACTTTCAGACATGCGCATGGAGATTGCAAGGCCTATCATCAGAGAAATAACGTCACGCCTGGATTTCATGTTGAATGTGGGTCTCGACTACCTCACGTTAAATCGTTCCGCTGCCACGCTCTCTGGCGGAGAAGCACAGCGTATTCGTCTGGCTTCCCAGCTTGGTACGGGTCTTGTGGGGGCTCTCTATGTGCTTGATGAGCCTACTATTGGACTCCACCAGCGAGATAATGATCGCTTGATTAAGACTATGCTCTCACTCAAAGAGCTCGGGAATACTATTCTCGTGGTCGAGCACGATGAGGACACCATCTATTCTGCGGATTATCTTATCGACATAGGACCTGGAGCTGGTGTGCATGGCGGGACCGTGGTCGTGTCTGGCTGGCTGAATGATCTGCTCACTGCAGATAAAAACGAAAGCGGATCAGAGACACTCGCGTATCTTCGGGAAGAAAAAGAGATAGAGGTACCGGAAGAGCGAAGAACGAGTGAGAAGGGCAGTATAAAAGTACGTGGTGCAACACTCCACAATATAAAGAATCAGAATATTGATGTGCCGCTTGGGAAGCTAGTGTGTATCACGGGCGTGTCTGGCTCGGGAAAGTCCACATTTATGTACGACATTTTGCATAAGAACGTGGAAGCGCGGTTTAATATCCGTCAACAAGCAAAACGCGATGAGCACAAACCGCTCCATGCATCTTCTATTACCGGCACAGAGTATGTAAGCCGCGTGGTGCTTATTGATCAATCGCCAATCGGGCGTACACCGCGCTCAAACCCAGCTACGTACACTGGTGCGTTTACGCATATCCGCGATTTGTTTGCGTCGACGAGTGAGGCGCGTGCGCGCGGATGGAAGCCAGGACGGTTTTCGTTCAATGTTCCAGGCGGACGCTGCGAAACCTGTCAGGGTAACGGCATGATTGCGGTTGAGATGCACTTCCTTCCGACCGTGTATGTTACCTGTGATGTCTGTAACGGAACGCGTTTCATGAAAGAAACCCTTGAAGCCACGTATCGTGGAAAGAATATTTATGACGTGCTTCAGATGACCATTGAAGAAGCAGAAAAATTCTTTGAAGACATTCCTGCTATTCAAGAACGCCTTGCGCAGCTTAACGCAACCGGACTTGAATACCTCACACTGGGCCAGTCAGCTACTACGCTTTCAGGAGGAGAGGCGCAGCGTGTGAAAATTGCAGCGGAACTGTACCGCTCCACTACCATGAAGACGCTCTATCTTCTTGATGAGCCTACCGTGGGTCTTCACTACGAAGATGTGCGCAAACTCATTCAAATTCTTCAGGAATTGGTGCGTCGTGGAAACACGGTTGTGGTTATTGAGCACAATCTCGATGTTATTAAATGTGCTGACCACCTGATTGATTTTGGTCCTGAAGGAGGAACGGGCGGTGGGAAAGTGATTGCAAAGGGAACTCCGGAAGAAGTGGCAGAAGTTGAACACTCTTTTACGGGTCAGTATTTGCGAAAAATGTTGAAGAAGCGCCTGAAGAAAAAGAAATAAAGGATCGGGCACCGCAAGAAAATCTGCGGTGCCCGAGTGCTTTTCCGTCTAGACAAGATTTAGGCGCTCTATCTCGTCTAGCAATTTATCGAAGTTAGCACCAAGATCTTTGGTTGCGACACTCGCCCAGCCTTTATCATTGAAGGCAACATAGAGTAAAATACCTCCCATTCCTTGATATGGCATGGCCGAAAAGTACGTCAGCGAGTGATATTTCCCAGGGACGGTATCGGTTGGTGTAAATCGCCAGAGTTTCCAGACTCTGTGCAGATGGTCTTCTACAGGCATTCCGTGTTTCCACGAGAGTGCATATATAAACTCCATCCCTCTGATGCCAATAAACATTGCGTCGGCATCAGTCGATTCTTCGATAGGATCATCACCCTTCATCGAAAGAGCAATGGATTTCAAACCTTCTTCAAACAAAAACATGATTACAGCTCCTTCTGGGGGAGACAGTAGATATTGCTAGATAGATTGTCAAATTCAGGTTATATCATAGTGATATGCAACGCGAGGATTTAACAAAATACGACCTGCCGGATGTTCCGGGTGTGTATTTATTTACGCAAGGTAAGGGTAGGTCTAAAAAAGTACTCTATGTTGGTAAAGCTACCAGCCTGCGTGACCGTACGCGTTCGTATTTTGATATTGACCTCATTGCCACCCGTGGTCCGCGCATTGTGGACATGGTTACAAAGTCTGATGGACTTATGTTTGAAACCACGCCCACGGTGCTTGAGGCTTTGGTGCGCGAAGCAGCACTTATTCGCGAATACCGTCCAAAGGCGAACGTGGAAGGGAAAGACGATAAGACGTTTCTCTATGCCGTTATTACGGACGAAGAAATTCCACGCGTGCTTGCTATTCGTGGTGGAGAAATTGATTTTAAGAAAAAGTTCGTTGCCTCACAAAATTTAAAACTCAAAGACATTCACGGGCCGTTTCCGTCTGGGTACCAGCTTCGTGAGGGTCTTCGTCTTATACGAAAGATCTTCCCGTTCTTTGATACGCCAAAGCCTGTGGGGGATGCGAGCAAGCACATTCGTGCGCGCGTAGAGTTTAATCGTCAGATTGGGCAGTACCCACGGGACATGGACCGTTTGGACTATATGCGTTCCATTCGTAACGTGAGCCTGTTTCTTTCAGGGCGCGTGAAAACACTTCGAAAAACCTTGGAGAGTGACATGAAGAAAGCGGCAAAGGAAGAACGATTTGAAGACGCAGGACAGTGTCGGAAACAACTCTTTGCGCTTGATCATATTCAAGATGTTTCTTTGATTCGCGAAGAGTGGCGTACGGAACGTGAAGATTCCACTCGGCGTATTGAAGCGTATGACACAGCGCATATTTCAGGAACGAATGCGATAGGTGTTATGACCGTCATTGAGGGCGGGGTGCCGTTAAAGAAGGAATACCGTACGTTCCGCATTCAGGGGCGCGGTGCAAAATCAACCGCGGATGACATTGCTTCACTAAAAGAAATCATCACGCGCCGGTTTGGGCATCCAGAATGGTCGTATCCAAAGGTGATTATTATTGATGGCGGGAAGACGCATAAGAAAACGGCAGAAGATACGCTAAAGGAGCTTGGTCTTCGTATTCCCGTTGCGTCTGTCGTGAAAGATGAGAAGCATCGCCCACGAGAAATTATTGGAGGCCTTCGTGCTGGCGTAACAGATGCAGACGCAGTGCTTGCAAACTCTGAAGCACACCGCTTCGCCATTTCCCGCCACCGATGGGCCCGCCGTAAGAGCATACGGAAGGGCTAGTCATCCCCAGTGGCTAAGCAGACAAGCAAAGAAAAACCACCCAATGCCCGGGGTGGTTCGGGAAGTTCATTTAGAAAATGAACTTGATGATAAGGTCTATGCCAATACCCAACATTCCGAGCCATATTATGATATCGCCGAAGCTATACCACATTACCTTTCGAGGAAGCTTCAGTATAAAGCGGTCGGCAAGCCATGGAAATGTAGTGGATTCGTTCATCAAGGAATGACCGCTCTCAACATAGCTCTCGTTCCACTCATCCGGGGTCGTCATGACTGGCATGCGCCAGTCATTTGCAGCAACGACAATTAAGTTGAGCAATGACCCACCGAGACATGCGCATGCAGAAACGAAAAACAAAGGCCCGTGGTCGATAAAAAAGAACGTAGAGAAGGCGGCAGCGAATATGAGTGCCCGTACGAAGACGTGCTTGGGAATCTTTGACATACATTTCCTCCAAACAACCCGGTATGACCCTATATGCTTTTAAAACCTACGTCAATTACTTCGAGGGAGGACTCATTCGATAGCGGTAGAGGGGCTTGACAAGAAATAGCGTGTATGATATTCTTGTAATACAAATCACTTGTCTCCAAGTTAGAGATAGAAAGCGAGGTTAGCAACAGATATTAGTTCGCACTCCTTCACAAGTCGTTTTGTCAGTCATTTGAAGCAAAAGCTGGATACGGTAGCCGTTTGTGCACGCCACCAGCCTCTTAAAGTGCGTCGAATTGATAGAAGAAATGACCGGACACATATGTGTTCGGTCATTTCGCTTGCTATACTCTTAGGTATGCAAGGCACTATCGTTGGCGTACTTCGTGGCGGACCTTCGCGCGAGCACGAAGTGTCGGTTAAAACCGGTCATGCGATTGCGAAAAACCTCCATCCGGAAAAATTTACGGTAAAGGATATTTATATTGATAGAAACGGCGTGTGGCACGACCGAGGCCGTCCCGTATCTCCTGCACAGGCACTGCGCACCATCGACGTTGCGGTTGTGGGTCTGCATGGCGAATACGGAGAAGACGGCGAAGTGCAAAAGATTCTCGAAACTCACGGGGTGCCATACACTGGCTCTGGTCCGATGCCTTCGTTTACGGCCATGCACAAAGTGCTTGCGAAAGAGCGCGCAAAAGAACATGGCATTCTCACACCCAAGTATCAATTCATAGAACCTTCATCAGATGCTCCTGCAATAATTACTGACGTCGTGCGCTCATTTCATATGCCAGTAGTGGTTAAGCCCGTACGTTGGGGTTCTTCCGTAGGTGTCTCCATTGCGCATGGATACATTGAGATTTTGAAAGCGGTGACCAATCTTTTGTCAGAAGGTGCCGGTGGTGTGCTCATTGAAGAACGTGTCCGCGGAAGGGAAGCCACAGCAGGAGTGGTGGAAGGTCTTCGCGGTGAGAAGTTGTATACCCTTCCAACGATTGAAATTATTCCTCCTGCGCACACGAAGTTTTTTGATTACTCAGTGAAATACAATGGAAGCACCCAAGAAGTGTGTCCGGGCCGTTTCTCAAAAGAAGAAACGAAAGAGCTTCAGCGTGTGGCACAGGTTATGCATGAAGCGCTTGAGCTTCGCCACTACTCCCGCTCAGATTTCATGGTCACGCCTCGTGGCATTTACTACCTTGAAACAAACACCCTTCCCGGGCTTACCGAGCAGTCTCTGCTCCCGCAGTCACTTTCGGCAATTGGCGTAAAGTTCGCTGATTTCCTCGAACACATTATCGGACTAGCCACTAGGCGTTAGGGTTTAGCCACTAGTTTTCCGTCTCCTGCTAGCGTCTAGTGGCTAAACCCTATAAACTCATTCCTATGAGTGATCTTGTTAATAAACATTGTGTGCCGTGCGAAGAAGACGGATTTCCGGCACTCACCCCAGAGCAAACAAAAGACATGATGGGGCACGTGCCGGAGTGGAAGCTTTCGGAAGACGCTCGTCAGATCTCACGCCTGTTTGGGTTTAAAGACTTTGCCATGGCCATGAAGTTTGCAAATGAGGTAGGGAAGATTGCGGAAGAAGAATGGCATCACCCAGAGCTCCGGGTTATGTGGGGAAGTGTAGAAGTCATTCTTAGCACGCACTCAATCAGAGGTTTATCGGAAAATGACTTTATTCTGGCGGCGAAAATTGATTTGTTAAAAAACTAACCGCCTTTAGAGCAGTTAGTTTTTATGTGTGGAACTCGACGGAATAGGTTGGAACGAACTTGTTATGGAAATACGCGCTTTTTCTGAGTTGTGGAGGCAGTTTTAGTTTGTTTAGTTTAGTTTTTCGGTGGTCCCTGCTTCACTGTATTAGAACCTCTCTTATTCAATCGCTGCCTATACATTTCCTTAGACTGGTGGATTCGTGGCGTAGTCTCGAGGGTCAAAATGGGCTTGAGAGCTTAGAGACCAAACGAGATTAGAACCTCTATATCATATGAAAAAACACACCCTCGAAAGGGTGCGTTTATATTCGGTAGTTCATTGTCTTAACCTCCTATGAGATCCATGGTTTCGTAAGCTTGTAGCGTGCCGATTCCCTCACGCGTTTTTCTTTATCTCCACTAAGTGTGAGGAGTATGGGATGTTCCGTGGAAGGATTCTGCGTTAACGCCCAGCGTACGAGCCATTCGTCATCGAGACTGAGTTGTTGCCGAAGTTCAGAAGATGCCTTTCGATTGTTAGCGAGAGCCACCCTGACACTAGGCATTGGGTAGTCCGCCAAACGATTAAGCACCCCTTGAGGTGTTCGAGGATTTCCGGCAACTTCTCGCATGATATGCCATCGACCGAAGTAGCGGTCAGCGATATATTGCAAAAGAGTTGCTGAAGTTCCTCGTTTTTTCGCAGCGATAAATGCTGCGACCTCTGCTTTTCCAAGCATGGCTGCTCCTTTCTTTGAAGATCAAGCCGTAAAGGAATATACTACATTTATAATAGTTCGTCAAATTAGATTAGAACCTCCAATTGTATTGGAAACAAAAGACGAAAACGCCTTTTAAGCGTTTTCGTGAACAAATGTGGTCAATCTTACACTGTATTAGAACCTCTCTCATTCAATCGCTGCCTATACATTTCCTTAGACTGGTGGATTCGTGGGATGGTCTGAAGGGTCGAGATGGGCTTGAGAGCTTAGAGATGCTCGGAGATTAGAACCTCCATTCACCTACCTTTCGATTTCAACATGACTCCACTCCCAATCTTTAGGATCGTAACCATCTCGATAGGTTTCGCTCTTCTTGTAGTACAACAATTCTTTGTATGGATATCCAAATGGAATTAGTCTCCTCCACCAACTCCTCCAGTAAATATTTCCTTTAAACCGACAGAAGAATAGCGGTCTCCATCCATGTTCATCTCCTTTTTGATCAACATATTCAATCCACTCGTAAGGTACTAATCCGACCGGATAGACAATGAATGCTTCCTCTCCTTCACTTTTGAGATTCAACTTACCATCAGTAGATATATAAGCTTGCTGAGGCATTGAACAAAAGAACTGCACACCATTAAATCGCGTTGCTTTTATCTCTGCTTTTATATGTGAATATCCGCTACCAAGTTTTTCTTGATTGCCTGGATAGTCCTTGAAATATCGATTGGTATTTACTAAATAGACCTCGTTGCTACGAAACTTAGAATGGACTTCGTCTATAAGTTCTTCAGCGATTTTCTTTATCTTTTCCTTGTGCTCAAGTTTATTTTGGTTAGAAAGACGCTTCGAGAGAAAGAATATGTGGTAGGCAATAAAGCAACTTATACCAATGCCTATTACCTCTATAGATTTTGATACCAAAAAACTAAACACAGATTCAATTATTTTATAGAGTTGCTCCATTTCTTATACAAATCTTTCGATAAAGGTGACCAAATATTGTTCAGGTAATGAACTATCACAGCTAGCCATATCGTGCCGGTCCATACTGTGAGAATTGCCAAAATAGGTCCAATGACCAGACCAGCATAGGCCATCTGTCTAATCACGCCCTTCTTACCCTCCCAGAAAATATTCTTTAAATGCCATAGACCGAACAAAAGCGAAGATACGATAATGGAGGCTGGGATTGAGTAGAGACCTAGCAGGGCCGTAAGTATAATTCCTCGGAAAATTATTTCCTCAAAAATAGGAGCGAGCAGAGGAGAAGCTGAAACTGGATATACCGAGTACATCTTTCCCGTCTTCCTTGAAGGGCCATACTGCTGAACTACAGCTATTCCAAAAAGAATAGCGATCAAAGCAATCTGAATGCCAGGCGAAAGGAAACCAATTTCTTTTAACGCGAAAAAATCCACAGGTTTATTTTATACCTGTTTTGAAAGTTTGTATCTGGGAAGATTAGAACCTCCTAAAACCTAAGCGCGCCAATACGGATTGACAAAAACCTTGACTTTGTGAACAAATGTGGACCGTACAGGATTTGAACCTGCGACCCCCTCATTGCAAATGAGGTGCTCTACCAACTGAGCTAACGGCCCGTATGGGACTTTCGGAATATACCATATCTTTATGCGACAATCTATAAAAGAAAGCCGTCCCTGGTTTGGGACGGCAAGTTTCTACCTTCACAGTCGGCGTGCTTCGCCTATGTCTGCCAAATCTTGAACGATGACCGCTTTTCTTCCTGACAGTGTCTCTTCAAGTGGCGACATGACACGGAGCACAACGGCTTTCCCGTCAGCGCCTGGTACCCAGAAGCCGGAACGGTCTGCGCCACTTTGGGCACATGCCATACGAAGACAGCCAACTACTTGGCGCGGGTTTTCTTTATACACCACAGCGCCAGGAGGAAGCTTCAGACCGATATCTTCAGGAGATACGTAGAGCGTGACGGGGTTCCCGATGAAAATGGGGAGCTCACACCACGCGCAGCGTATAGTCATGTTCTCCAAGCAATCCAGACAGTATTCCGGAGGTTTTTCTTTCGGAAGTCGTAGATGAATGGTTTCATCAAGAGCAGAAATTGCACCCTCCATTCTGGTGGTATGACCGCATATAACGGCAATGCGTTTTTCGACAAACAGGTTTGCAAAGAACCCCATAATAGCACCTCACTTTCTTAACTGTGCCGGTGGCACTTTTACACAAGTATCAAAGAAAAGCCAGTGTAATTCCGGATGGTAAAATGTACTTATGAAAAAAACTTCTGCACCTGTACGGACCAACCCTAAGCTGTGGGAAGCGTGTAAGAAAGAAGCGGTAGAAAAACTGGGGAAATTTTCTGCACGCGCCATGCAACAAGCAGTCATTTTGTATAAAAAACGTGGCGGGGGATACCTAGGCGTAAAGCCTAAGCGCTCTTCAGTGAATGAATGGGATAAGAAAAAGCGCCCGTAAGTTAGGTATACTTTAGATATGAAGCTCTACCGCTTCAATCTGAAGTCGAAGAAAACGCTCCTGCGCGCCATTGACTACGTAGCGCGCGAAACCTCCACACTCATTGAGCGCACCATTGGCCGGAAACTGCCGATAACATACCTCACCATCTTCGCTCACCGGGAAGAGGAGTACGAAAAGCTTATCGCGTTTGCGGGAGAACTAGGGAAACCAGAAGAAACAAAAAATGGCTTACGGTTTAATTTACATACACCAATTCGTACACGCGCCGGATATCTGAAGAAACTGCGCATACGCAAGCCGGACCCGTATCGCACGCAAGTAGGCTGTGCTGATTATGACGTGGGCGACTATACCGACTTCCGCGATAAATATTTAGAAACGCGTCCATACAATGTGCGCCTGATTGAACGCGAAGGCCACTCCATGCTTGAATTCCATGATCCAGGCTTTGATGTCTTCGCCTACGTGTTCTCTGTTTCTGATAGACCTCTGTAAAAGAATTCATTCTTTGCATTTGGGGGAAGCGCAGTGACTGAATCTTTACATCTGCATTTTGGGGTGCCCCATTCTTATGGGGAGAGTAGCGGCAGGAGGCATAAGTGAAGACGCTAGTCTGAACGGGAGCCTCCTGGTAAGCGTACGAAGTTGTGTATGTTGTGTGGATAATTGTGTATAGGCACAACTTTTCGGCTGATATCATACACAACATGCCCAGTAGGACAACTTCGGATCGTGCGCTTTGCTGGCCCACACATGGGGTGACTTTCGTATACTTGTTTCTGGGTGATTATTTTTATCAGCATTCGGTTGTGGCGCACCTGGCCAGTAATCCGAAGTTGTCCTAACTGGGTATGGAAAAAGCAATTCAACTTACCCCCGTGCAGGAACAAACACTTGCTTTTATTAAGTCATATATTGCAAAACATGGAAAATCCCCCACCATCACTGAACTCCAGAAAGCGCTTAAGCTCCGCTCTGTTCGCAGTGTTACGCAGCGTCTTGAATCCCTCGAAAAGAAAGGGTTTATCCGGAGAGATCGATTTCAACATCGGAGCATCAAAGTTCTTGAAAATGTAAGTGTGTACATGGAGCGTGATTTTGTTGCGGTCCCTGTGATTGCAAGTGCTGGTTGTGACGCTATGGAAGTGTATGCGCAGGATGAATTTGGAGAGTTTATTGCGGTTGATAGGAAAGTGCTCGGCCGTACTACCTCCGTAGCTGCCATTAAAGCAGTGGGAGACTCCATGGAAGATGCAGGTATTAAAAACGGCGATTTCGTCATAGTCGAAGTGACTGACCGCGTGCAGGATAATGACCGGGTGGTAGCTATTATCGGAAATATGGCCGTTATCAAACGGTACACGCACTCCGGAGACTATGTGGTGCTTCAGCCAGAAAATAAAAAAGCAGGGTATCACCCTATCGTAGTACGAGAAGAAGATTCGAAGATTTTTGGAAAAGTGTTGTCCATTATCCCAAATACGGAGTGGGAGGATGATATTAAAATCGAATATTACGACGGCTTCGCTCCTCGCGGTTAAAACCTTTTCTTGCTGCGTTGCTTCACTGCGCGCCTCATGCGCAGTAGTTTTCTACAGCTTATTCCGGTGCTCGCTTGCGGCTTGCAAGAAAAACTTTTTCCTCGCGAGACAGAAATCTAAGTGCTACTGGTCGGGCCGCTGGGAATCGAACCTGGGTCTATACGAACCCGAATCGTATGTACTACCCGGCATACTCCGGCCCAAGTGTATTTCCGAACGGGAAAAACTATATCAGATAAAAAGAGCTGTCCCCGCCCTTGACGGGGTGGCTATTGCCCTAGGGAGAATGTGGTATAATAGTGAAGTACGTTATCAATAAAGCGTCTACTAACGAACTTATGCCTAATGCGGCACTTTCAAAGCCAATGAACGTCTCAAGCGAACTTGAGGCAGTAATTGGAAAAGGTCCTATGCCTCGCTCGGAGGTTACGAAGAAAATTTGGGACTATATTAAGAAAAATGGTCTTCAGAATCCTGCTAATAAGCGCAACATCCTCGCGGATGACAAACTTAAGCCGGTGTTTGGAGGAAAGAAGGAAGTGACGATGTTTGAGATGACTAAACTTGTCTCTGCTCACCTCTCTTAATAATCTGTTACAGATTTCAAGAAAACCCGCCCTTTGGCGGGTTTTCTTGTGTGTACAAAATAGCGTGAGGAGCGCGGTGGCTTTATACTCGCTACATATATGGACCTGCAACAAAAAACTCCAGAGCCTGCAATAATCGTCTCCCGCGTTACATCGTGGGTGGGTTCAGTGGAGTCACTCATCATCCACACCGGTGTGTTTATGGCAGTCTTCTTGCTCGGGATTGCTGGCATTGCTTCGTGGGATTTCCTTCTTTTGGTACTCACCACCATCGTCTCTTTGGAAGCCATCTATCTCGCCATCTTCATTCAGTTCACGGTGAACCAGCAGGCAAAGTCCCTTAAAGAGGTCGAGGCGGACGTGGCAGAGATTCAGGAGGACGTTGAGGATATTACCGAGGATGTCGAAGGCATTCAGGAAGATATTGAGGAAATTAGTGAAGACATCGATGAGATTCAGGAAGGCGTTGAGGATATTACCGAGGATGTGGAGGAAGATGAGTCGAGAAAGACGAAGCAGAAAGTGACCCTTGAGCAGCTTACGACTGATATACAGCGGGTATTGGCGGATATTGAGGATTTGAAGAAGGGGAAGTGATTTGCGTAATATCACCACACTTCGCGTGTTAGTATTTTGGGCGATGGCGAAATTATCTCGGCATGTGCGCTCGGAAATATTTCTCGCAGGAGCAGCGCTTATTACGCTTATCCCAAGCACTTTGTTTGCGTTTCTTGATTACAAAATTGCCATTGTCTGGATTGCCCTATCTATACTGGCATTTTCATATGCTCGATATCGCGAATCTGTTGGAGAAGAAATTATCATTGCGCTCTTTTTTGCTCTATTTGTTACTGCCTACCACCCATATGTGTACACAGGTAACAATTTACTGTTAGGCCACATAAATATATTTCCACTGTTCGCGTGGACAGCAGGCCTCGCTCTTTTACGAGAGGTGTATGAGCGTGCTCGTGTTCCATTCCGACTTCTTAAGGTCACCGCAATATATATTATCGTTCTCTTTGCTCTTGAGTATGCGGGCTACTACTTCTTAGGTATTCGCCTGTCGGGCGATGCTCCGTCGCTTTGGGGGCTGGGCATCATTCATGGCCCCGTCTTTCTGCAATATTTCTATCTTCTGGCAGGTCCGGTATATCTTCTGGCAACAGACTACTTAAGGGTTAAATAGAGATGTATTTGCTTGGGGATTGCGAAAAGGCGAGTTTATTTCCATGCTTTACTACATCAATGGATAAAAAACCGGAAGATTCTCTCCTTATCAATGTGTGCATTGTGCCCTCAGAAACAGTGGGGACTCAATGTGTCGACATAAGCCAGTCAGTCGCTTCGCCCAACACCCTTTTTGCACTGGATGGAGTCAGTAAGTTTCCACACATGACAGTGTTCATGGCTCGCTTTGCAAAGAAGGAAGTCGAGAACGTTCTTGCGAACACTGAACGTGTAATGCAAGAGGTAAAAAGTTTTTTGTGTGAACATACGGGGTATTTTCTTACCGCAGGCAGGTATCTTGAGGTGTCATATCGTAAATCGGATGCATTTCTTGAGCTTCAAAAGGTGTTGGTTGATAGCCTAAAAGATTTGAGAATAAATCCGGGACAGCCATATCAAGAAAGCTATTTCGCTCCGTATACGAGTGAACAAGAAAAAAATGCAAAGGAAACCGGATATGACTTGGTGGGGGAAATCTATCGACCGCATATTACCCTCACTCGATACGCCGAAGGTAAGGTGCCAGAAGAATTTCCCGCCCTAAAAGCAGCTTCACTTAACTTCCCGTTGCATACTATTTGTGTGTATGAGGCTGATGACAATGGTGCCGTATTCAAAAAACTTGCAGAACACCAGATCAGCTAGGATACGAACCACCCCTCACCACTTTCATGTCAACGAAAAACACTACTTCGAGTACTCCTATCCACGAATTCTTTTCAACAGAAGAAAATATCAATAAGCTGAAGTGGGAAGAGGTTTTTGCTCTAGAGAACCTCAATCCAGAGTATGTGCCACAAGGCATAGCAGTCCACGACGATTTGGTGTATCACACCATCCACAAGAAAGACACGAAGTCCATCCTTATTATCTTTCGAAAAAGCGATCCAACACTTTTGGTAGTGAAAGAGCTCGAACTTCCCCCTGAAGCAACTCACACAAGCGATCTGACGGTCTACAAGGGTCATTTTTATGCCATTGATTACCACAGCAACTACATCTATCAGTTAGATTTCAAGGAACTTCGTCACAAACTTAAATTAAAGGTTATTCGTAAGGTACGAGTCACCAAGCCGGACCGTCAATTTGGCTCTTTTGAGATTGTTGAGCATGAAGGAAAAGAATATCTGTTTGTCACAACCTTCTTGAAAGATAATAGGATGTACGTGTTTGATTTCGATGCGTTCTTTAGACAGCGCCTTGGATTTGAGAAGTCACTTCTTTTTTCTATAGAATCCTCTTTCTTCACTCAAGGCCTGTGTCTTTCTTCCACGGCAAAGTCTCTGTTCCACTCTGTAAATCGATTTGGTGTCGATTTCATATTTGAACTTGATATTAGACGTCTTTTGTTAACAAAAAACTATCGAGAATCCATCACACGGTCTTTCCTTGGGCCAGATAAGATGATTGAGGACTTGGCTGTCCAAGGAGATACGGTCTATACCTCAGATGAATATGTGAACAAGGTGTACCGTGCCAACCTTACTGAAGCAGTCATTGCGACAGACTTTGTGTTTAACGACCTGAGTGGCGTTCCGCACTATGGAAAACTATTGTCACACCGTGCTCGAGTTTGGGATTTCCAGGAAAATACCCTCGATGCATTTGTTGAAGTGCTTTCTACGAATGTAAAGTACATTGAAATCGACATCCGATTCTCTTCGGATGATGTCGCGTACGTGTACCACGACTCTTTTTTCAAGGAAGGAAAGAAAAAATTCCGCTTCTCAGAAAAAACCTGGGCGGAAGTAGAGGAGCAGAGATATGAACACAAAGAGCTTCGGATTAGTAAGCTCGAAGAGGTGTTGCAGCACTTCGCAACCCACAAAAAAGAAGGTCAGATTTTAGCGCTTGACTTGAAAGATTTTGGGTATGAGAGATACATCTTTGATCTGTGTAAAAACATGGGATTGATAGACAGTATTATCATTTTTACCTGGACACCGCAGGTAATCTTTGCATTCGACATGATCTTTCAAGAAGAAGGTGTTGCATTTCCACTCTACTTCTCTCATGTGCGCGTGGACTCAATGTTTAAGTATCTTTTGATTCCAACGCTTCTCAACCATAGAAAGTTCTTTTTTGCATTCAAGGATTTCGTTCTAATCAGTAACGCAAACTATAACCAACCGCTTGGGAAATATGAGAAGGGGTATCGACACGTCCCGTATTTTGCACAACTACCAGAAGATTTAAAGGCGATACTCAAGAAATATTCCGGTGGCATCTGTGTTACCAAAAAGAGGGGGCGGTGGGGAGACGATCTCTTGAGGCAGTATAAAAACGGGGGGTTGAAAGTGGCAATTTTCGGTGCCTTTTTTGGGTTGGTCAAGATAAATACGAAGGAGGAATTCGAATATGAGGCTCAAAAAAGCCACATCGACATTGTGTTTATGGACGATCTTTCAAGAATACCTTCGTCCCCAATAAAGTAGAGAGGTTATTTCGGACGCACCATCAGCATCCAGCGTGTATACGCTCCTGCCTTGTCGTGCCAGCGTCTAAGAAGCTCCCTATGGGTAAACGATAGATCTTTCCCATTCCAAGGGTCATTAAGAACGATGTGGGAGTTTGTCATGCCCGTAATTACAGAATAGTGATCGTCATTTTCTGCAGGTTCAAGATAGTGCACGATTACAGGCAGATGGTTAGAGAGTGCGGTTCGAATCTCTTTAAGCGAACCACCTCGCACCGGATGCGCTACCAGCCCATGCTTTCGTAGGTAATCAGCAAGCTTCCTGTGCTGAGTACCATGTTCTCCAACCAGGTCAGTTTGCATAATTGACGCAAGTCTCTTTTGATCTGGGCACGGTTTCTTAAAGTAGGCAAGCACCATCTGGGCTACTGCAGGGCCACAATGGACATTCGTTATTTGTCGGACATAGGGAATGGAGAGGTGCATTGCTCAAAATTCTACCGCATGTCCCCATTTTACCGATACTATTCTTCCTGCTAGGATGCTTATATACGGCCCCGGGCGGGTCATTTTTACATGGCAACTCCTCTTGAACACGCAACTTCATCCGCTGCACATGCTGCAGAGGAAGTTTCCCATGGAGCAGGTATCCATGTGGTCTTGAAGGCAGAGGAGATATTCAATGTCTTCGGGTTTCCTATCACCAACTCACTCATCATGACCTGGATGACGGTCATTCTTCTCCTTGGGTTTGCATTTCTGGTGCGCAATCAGTTGAAGCTTATTCCTGGGAAGCTTCAGGTGGCGGTTGAAATGCTGTTTTCAGGCGTATTGAACTATATGGCAGAAACTCTTGAAAGCGAGAAACTTGCACGCAAGTTCTTTCCGCTTGTCATGTCCATCTTCCTTTTTGTGCTGGTCGCTAATGAATTGGCTTTCCTTCCAGGAGTCGGATCAATTGGTATTGATAACGGACATGGGGGATTGACTCCCCTGCTTCGCGCGCCTGCGGCAGACCTTAATATGACGCTTGCGCTTGCGATCATCGCATTCCTGGTCATTGAAATTACCGGCGTCGTGATCTTAGGTTTTTTCAAGTACGCAGGGAAATATGTTAACTTTAGTTCACCGGTCAATTTCGTCGTGGGCATCATTGAGCTTTTGTCGAACATTGGTCGCCTAATCTCCTTCTCCTTCCGTCTTTTCGGAAACGTGTTTGCGGGTGAAGTGATGATTGCGGTTGCACTGTTCTTCGTGGCGTACCTTCTGCCCGTTCCCCTCATGGCCTTTGAGGTCTTTGTGGGCTTTATTCAGGCAGTGGTGTTCGCCATGTTGACCTTGTTCTTCATTAAGTTGGCAATCATGGAACCGCACGGGGAGGAAGCGCATTAGCGCTATCTCTCGGTGCGGCTCCGGGATGGAGCTTTTATTAACTAGAAATCACTATGGAATCAGTTGAAAGTGCAAAGTTGATTGCTATGGCCCTTGCCGCCGGTCTTGGCGTTCTTGGTCCCGGCATTGGTATCGGTCTTATCGGAGGAAAGGCAATGGAAGCCATTGGGCGTAATCCAGAAGCATCAAGCAAGATTGTTTCAAACATGATTCTTGCGATTGTGTTTGCTGAAGCGCTTGGTATTTTGGCGCTCGTGGTTTCCTTCATCATCCGCTTCGTCGGATAGTACGACACCATGGACCAACTTCTTGATGCATTTGGCATAGACTGGAAATTGCTGGTAGCCCAGCTCATAAACTTCGGCGTCCTTTTGGTAGCGCTGTGGTATTTCCTGTATAAGCCAGTCATGAAGACGTTGGACGATCGCGCAAAGAAGATTGCGCAAGGTGTTGAGGATGCAGAGCGTGCTACGGAAAAGCTTGCTGGTGCTGATTCGGAAGCTTCGAAAGTCGTTGCGCTTGCTGATGAAAAAGCGTCAGGTATTGTGCAAAACGCACGAACGGCAGCCAAGGAAGAGGCATCAGGCATTGTGAAGTCTGCGGAAGAACGCGCAGCAAAGATTGCTGCTGATGCAGATGCGAGAGCAAAAGAAGCAGCGGCACAAGCACTTCGTGAAAGTGAGAAGGAAATTGCGCGCCTTGCAATTCTTGCTGCGGCAAAGGCAGTCAATCAAAAATGATTACTGATAGCGACACATTCATTGCTCACTTGAAGCGCACGGGACGCATGAAATTGCTTCCGCAGGTGCTTCGTGAGCTCAAGGAAGTAAAGACGCGAGAGCGATTGACGGCGTCTCGTACAGAAACCGCAGAGACACATCCTGCCCTTATATCAGGTTCTCGTACTCTCAAAGATGGCATGCTGACCGACACCACCGGCAAGCGAGCCCTTCTTGAGATTTATCAACGCATTACTAGTGCCTAAATAGAAACGACATGGAGTCCATTATTAAGCGCATCGAGAGTGAAATTGCTGCATGGCAGCCAAAGGGCGGATCTGAAGAAGTCGGTGTCGTGCGCGCTGCGGGCGATGGCATTGCAGAAATCGACGGCCTACAAAACGCGGTGATGACCGAGATGGTGATGTTCGATCCAACGTTCGATCGAACACTCGAAGAGGCGCTTAAGGACCCCACGCCTATCTACGGCCTCGTGTTGAACCTCGAAGAGGATGGTGTTCGTACAGCCATTCTTGGCGATGCGTCGAAAGTGTATGAAGGCATGCTCGTGCGCCGATTGAACCGCCTCCTCTCCATCCCGGTGGCGGACAGTATGGTTGGGCGCGTGGTGAACCCACTTGGAGAACCGGTTGACGGCAAGGGTCCTATTGCAGGAACCACCTTCCGTCCTATTGAGCGTGAAGCATACGGTGTTATCGATCGCTCTCCGGTGAATACGCCACTTCATACGGGTATTAAGGCGATTGACGCCATGGTACCGATTGGCCGTGGTCAGCGTGAGCTTATCATTGGCGATCGTGGTGTGGGAAAAACCCAGATTGCCATCGATACCATTTTGAACCAGAAGTCAGAAAATCCTGCGACGCGTCCAACCTGTATCTATGTTGCGATTGGTCAGAAAGAGAGTAAGACCGCAAAGATTGTGGCAGAGCTTGAGGAGAAAGGAGCAATGGATTACACCATTGTCGTTACCGCTCCTGCCTCATCCCCTGCAGCGTTCCAATTCCTTGCGCCGTTTGCAGGAGCAGCTATCGGTGAGCACTTTATGGAAGCAGGAAAAGACGCGCTCGTCATCTACGACGATCTTTCAAAGCAGGCGGTAGCGTATCGTCAGCTCTCACTCCTTCTTCGTCGTCCGCCAGGCCGTGAAGCGTATCCCGGCGACATCTTCTATCTCCATTCTCGTCTGTTGGAGCGTGCCGCAAAGCTTTCCAAAGAGAAAGGGGGAGGATCTTTGACGGCACTTCCTATCATCGAAACACAGGAGGGTGACGTGTCTGCTTATATTCCAACCAACGTGATTTCAATCACGGACGGTCAGATCTTCTTGCTTGCTGACCTCTTCAACAAGGGCATGCGCCCTGCAATTGACGTCGGTATTTCCGTGTCTCGCGTGGGCTCTAGTGCACAGACAAAAGCGATGAAGAAAGTGTCTGGAAAAATTAAGCTTGAGCTTGCGCAGTTTAGAGAGCTTGAAGCCTTCATGCAGTTTGCGTCAGATCTTGATGCTGATACCAAGAAACGCATTGATGGTGGTCGTCGTATGACAGAAATGCTTAAGCAGAATCGCGGTGAACCGCTTCCCTTTGAAGTCCAGGCGTCGGTTATCTTTGCTGCGGTGAACGGGTACATGGACTCATTTGCCCCGGAAGAGATTACCGCCATGGAGAAAAAGCTTCGTGACCACCTTACCCGTGAAGCAGGGGATGTGCTTGCAAGCATCCGTGAGAAGAAAGAGATCACGGAAGACACGGAGAAAACGCTTCGCGGTGTTCTTGATGAGTTTGTGACTCGCGCGAAGGGATAACCATGGCACTGAAAGACATCAAGGCAAAGATAGCGGCCACCAAGCGCATGAACACGGTGACCCGTGCCATGGAAGCGGTGTCTGCCGTGAAGATGCGCAAGACGCAGGCGTCTGCAATGTCGGGACGCCCGTATGCTCGTGCTGCGCTTTCAATCCTTGCCCGTCTTTCAGGTTCAGGAGATATTGCGAGTCATCCGCTTGCGAGTGTGCGCGAGGTGAAGCGAGTTGCGCTTGTGGTGATGACCTCAGACAAGGGGCTTGCAGGGTCACTGAATTCTGGCGTCATTAAAGCTGCATCCTTGGCAGTGAAAGAGTACGCACAGGATGCGGTTACCGTGTTTGCGTATGGCCGTAAAGGCGAAGAGTATTTCTCTCGTCGCTATGCGGTCGCTCGTGCATTTGAAAACAAGCGAGACGATGTCCCGCTTTCAGTCATGGAAGAGCTCTCAAAAGAATTGTCGGCAGGATTTCTTGCAGGAGACTACGATGAAGTCATTGCCGTGTATCCAAACTTCAAATCAACCTTTGAGCAATCTCCTACCGTCCGCAAGGTGCTTCCCCTCTCGCTTTCTGCGGTCACGGAGCTTGTGGCTGACATTCAGCCCGTGAAAGGAAAATGGAGTGAAGCTCCAGAGACGACTTCACCAACCTCATACGAGGTGGAGCCTCAGGGAGAGAGTATTCTTGATTTCTTGGTGCCAAAACTGGTTGCCGTATCGCTGTATCACATGTTGCTTGAAGCAAAAGCATCAGAGCATTCTGCTCGCATGGTTGCGATGAAGAACGCTTCTGATAAATCAAAAGAAGTGGCGCGTGATCTTACGCGCAAGTTTAACAAGGTGCGCCAGGCCGCTATTACTCGAGAAGTGTCAGAAATTGTGGGAGGCCGGGAAGCGCTATCTAGTTAAAATCCAATAGCACTTTGCCACGAGCATGATTAATTTTGCATTTATCCTTAAACCCTATACCCTAGTGGCTAACACATAATCTTATGAACCAAGGAACTGTCGTAGAAGTCATCGGGCCAGTGGTGGATGTCCACTTTGAAAAGGATCGTCCTGCCATTGAAGACGCGCTTGTGATTGAGGCGAACGATCGCCATGGGAAGATTGTGCTTGAGGTCGCGTCACACCTTGGCCTTGATCGCGTACGCACCATTTCGATGAATGAAACGGCAGGCCTTGCTCGTGGTGAGAAGGTTGCGGCGACCGGCGCACCAATCTCAGTGCCTGTAGGTCAGAATGCGCTTGGACGCCTCTTTAATGTGCTTGGTGAACCGGTAGACGGAAAAGGTGAAGTGGCGAAAAGCGCCCCTCGTCTTCCTATTCATCGCCAACCTCCCTCATTTGCTGAGCAGACCACCAAGGCAGAGATTTTTGAGACCGGCATCAAGGCGATTGACCTCATGATTCCTTTCATTAAGGGAGGAAAGGTCGGTCTTTTCGGAGGCGCAGGTGTGGGGAAGACTGTGACCATTCAGGAACTCATTCGCAACGTGGCTCAGGAGCACGGTGGGTACTCTGTGTTTGCCGGTGTGGGTGAGCGTGTGCGTGAAGGAAATGACCTCTACCATGAAATGGAGGAGTCGGGCGTGCTTGATAAAACAGCGCTCGTGTTTGGTCAGATGAACGAAGTCCCAGGTGCTCGTGCACGTGTTGCACTCACGGGTCTTACTCAAGCTGAATACTTCCGTGATGAGGGCGGGAAAGATGTCCTCTTCTTCATGGACAATGTGTTCCGTTTCGTGCAGGCAGGATCTGAAGTGTCCTCACTTCTTGGTCGTGTGCCATCAGCGGTGGGATATCAGCCTACCCTTGCTGAGGAGATGGGTAAGCTTCAGGAGCGCATCACCTCAACCAAGAAAGGCTCCATCACCTCTATTCAGGCGGTGTACGTTCCTGCAGACGACCTCACCGACCCAGCACCCGCAACAACCTTTGCGCACCTCGACGGCAAAGTGGTGCTCTCTCGTGCGCTTGCATCTCTTGGTATCTATCCTGCGATTGATCCGCTTGAATCATCCTCAGCAGCGCTCACGCCAGAAATTGTGGGTGACGAGCACTATGCCGTTGCAAACAAGGTGAAGCAGGTGCTTCAGCGCTATAAGGATCTTCAGGACATCATTGCGATTCTTGGTATCGAAGAGCTTTCGGATGAAGACAAGACCGTGGTGGCGCGTGCCCGCAAGATGGAACGCTTCCTCTCTCAACCGTTCTTCGTGGGAGAAGTGTTCACAGGCACTCCTGGTCAGTACGTGTCTCGAGAAGAAACCGTACGAGGGTTCAAGGAGATTGTGGAAGGCAAGCATGACGACAAGCCTGAAAGCGCCTTCTATATGAAGGGTACGATTGATCAAATAGGTTAGACATTAGCCACTAGTGCACAGCCAATAGTAAAATACTTCTATCCTCCTAAACCCTAATAGCTCTAGTGGCTAACCTCCTATGAAAAGCTTTCATTTAACTGTTGCGCGTGTTGGAGAGAATCTCTTTGTTGGAGAAGCTCGTTCAGTCTCCCTTCCTGGTGTTGAAGGTGTGTTTACCGTCATGGCGCATCACGAGGCGTTTGTATCTCAGTTGAAAGAAGGAGAGGTGAAGATTGAAGACGCACATGGAGAGAAACATTCTGTGCAGATTCCACATGGTGGAGTTGCTGAAGTGTCGGGGAATCAGGTGACGGTGATTTTGTAGGGTTCGATACCTAGTCTGCCAGCAGAGAAATAAAGTGAGCAAGTAAAAGGTTTTACAGGGTAGGGGATTTTACTTTGGAACTAAAACAGAAAACCGCCCGACGAGTCGAGCAGCATCTGCTCGTTCGTTGGACGGTCGTATCACCGCTCCTGCCACAAGGCAATCGGAATGATGGACGGTACGGCCACCCACTTTGGTTGCCCATCTTCTCGCCTCAGGTGAAGAAAGATTTCTCCTTCGTTTCCCTGGCGCGGAGGCGACATAAGCTCATCGCCAGTAGCCAGTCGATCTCCCTGCATGAGGGTGTACGGCTGAGCGAACTGGCGTGTTCGTAGCAGGTTCCTCCCGAGCCCTTTGGCCCATTCAGATTCGCCGTGGTAGTAGCGAGTACCAGGCAAAGGTGCGCCCGGAGGTACTTGATTGCCCATAAGAGAACTCCTTTCGTATATCTAGACAGACCCTACCATTTGTTGCAGAAAGGTTCCCAAATCGTCCCAGTCTGCCAACTAGCTCTTTTATTATGAAAAAGAAAACCTCTCCTAGAGAGGTTGGTGGGTGCTTGAGCAGCACAGGACCGTTATAGATACGGCCACCGTTCGTCAGGGGCCTTGATTCAGAACATGAGCTCCTCCTCGTTACCTTCCTGCGCCGGGCAGACGTGCATTCGCGCTCAAGCACCCAAATAAACTATATACGAGTTTCTAAGTTAGCGCACGGGAGTCCCTTCCGGATCCTCGCTCGCGTCCTCTTTCATGGCATGCATAAGCGCGACAAGTGCTGCGCGGGTGCGACCACTCTTGCCTCCACCTCCTGAAACGGTAGAAAACTCAATGATGCCATTGGGTTCTTGTACTCCTCCGATAGGCATCCCATCATGATCCAAAATGGAGAGGATGATGTCTCCATCTGCAGTTTGACACACATGAAGTGATTTTCCTGGATGCATGTCTCCTGTACGCTCTGCCTCGTCTATGGTCCATTTGCCACTCATACTAAGTCTCCCTTTCCGGGAAAGACGGTACCATGAAGCATAATTCTCTTCAAAAAGGGAAATGATATACTCTCATTCATATGGGTATACAAAACTTTCTTCTTAAACAGGTCGCAAAATCAAAGCTTAAGAACGTCCCTGAAGGACAGCGAGAGATGCTTCTTTCAATGCTTGAGAAGAACCCTGATATCTTCAAGAAGATTGGTGAAGAGATTGAGCGCAGAAAGAAGGGAGGAGAGAATGAGATGAAAGCCACGATGGAAGTGATGAAGAAGTATCGTGAAGAGCTCGGTGCATTGATGCAGAAATAGCGCGCTCGTGCGGTATACTGTTTCTCAATGAAAAAAATCTTGGTTCTTTTGGGGCATCCTGACAAGGAGACGCTGAACGGTTCGCTTGCCGATGCGTATGAAAGTGCTGCACGTATCGCAGGGCATGAGGTGAGAAGGAAGAATGTGGGAGGTCTACGCTTTGATCCGTTGCTTCATAAAGGGTACAAGGTTATCCAAGAACTTGAGCCTGATCTTAAGGAGCTCCAAGAAGACTTCCGTTGGGCAGAACATGTCGTGATTGTGTACCCACTCTGGTGGTCATCCATGCCTGCCTTGTTTAAAGGACTCTTTGATCGCATGTGGTTGCCTGCGTTTGCCTTTCGTTTCATTAAGGCACCGGATGGGAAAAGCACGATGGGCTGGAACAGACTTTTGAAAGGGCGTACCTGTCGCGTGATTGTTACCTTGAAGAACCATCCTTTCATTGAGCGCTTTATGTTTGGTGACTATACCGCAGAACTCGTGCATGCCATTCTCCGATTTGCTGGGTTTAAGGTGAAGCTCACTGAGATTGGTAACGCGGAGGGTATGGGAGATCGTGCTCGCGCACAGCTGATTAAAAAGATTGGCTCCCTTGCGCGAAGAGGTGTGTAGCGTATGGACGGACACGCGCCTCTTAAGCATCATTTGAAGAAAACTCGTGCTGAGAAAGGCGAGCCTTTGCGACGTACGTTTTGGAGTGGCGTGATAGACACGCTTATCTACCCTGTTGGGTTTCTTGGTGTGTTGATAGCGCTTCCACAAGCATATGGCGTGTGGGTGCTTGGACAAACCGAGGGCGTCTCCTTAATTACCTGGGCCACCTGGAGCGTCCTGTCTCTCGTCTGGATGGCGTATGGCTTCATACACCGCGCAACCGCAATTATTTTCATTCAAACCTGCTGGTTCTTCATGCATCTAGTGGTCACCCTTGGTATCCTCGTCAATTCTTAAGGAGTCGTGTAGTGTCTTTCTATGCTTAAGATTGGAATCGTCGGCCTCCCCAACGTCGGGAAATCAACCCTCTTTAATGCGCTCACGAGAGCGGAGGTGCTTGTTGCTAATTACCCCTTTGCCACCATCGATCCTTCCGTGGGTGTCGTTGCAGTGCCGGATGAGCGTCTCACAAAGCTTTCCGCACTTTCCAATTCTGAAAAAACGGTCCCTGCCGTTATTGAATTTGTCGATATTGCAGGCCTTGTGAAAGGGGCGAGTGAAGGAGAGGGGCTTGGAAATAAATTCCTCTCAAACATCAAAGAAACAGATGCTATTTTACAAATCGTTCGCTTTTTCGATGATCCAGACATCACTCATGTGCATGGCGAAGTGGACCCTATTCGGGACATTGAAGTCATTAATCTTGAGCTTATTCTCTCAGACCGTGATGCGGTTCAAAAGCGTCTTGAAAAACTTATTCGCGATATTCGCGCGGGTCTCAAAGAAGCATTGCTTGAACATGAAGCTCTCACCAAAATCGAACAATCACTTTCTGTAGGCAAGCTCGCGCGAAGTACAGCGCTTACTCCCGAAGAACGTAAAGCAGTTACCTCGTTAAACCTGCTTACCATGAAGCCCATCCTGTATGCATTTAATGGTAAGGCAGGCGGGCATAACCTTTCAGAGATGCATGATGGGCGCGCAAAAGATGCCTATGCGCTCGTGGAAAGCCTTGGTGGACAGTATGTTCATGTAGATGCGCGCACAGAACATGAACTGAATGATGTGGCCGAAGCGGACAAACAGGCATTTCGCCAGGAACTTGGAGTACACGTAGATGGGCTCGAAGATTTAATCAAAAGCGCGTACGCAACGTTAGGTCTCATCACTTTTTTCACCACAGGTCCAAAAGAAAGTCGCGCCTGGACTATCACTCGGGGCGCAACCGCCCCTGAAGCAGGAGCGGCGATACATACTGATTTTAAAGATAAGTTTATTCGTGCAGAGACTATTGAGTGGGATACTCTGCTCAACGATGGGTCATGGAGTGCTGCGCGAGAAAAAGGAAATATTCGCACTGAAGGAAAGGAGTACATCGTCAGAGACGGTGACGTGATGGTGTTCTTGCACTCTTAGTTACGTTCAGATTTCTTAACGTTTGATGCCAGCTGAACGTGCGGGCCACCTTTTTGAATCATGTTCGCCAGCAACTCATCAAACGCAAAAATCTCACGTACATAGCCGTGTTTTTCCGCATCAAAGTATCGTCCGCTTGAGACGGCATTTTTCGGATCTCGATAGTCAGTTTCTTCTGTCAAAAGATAAAACGCCAGGTATTTTTGACCCAGGATTGAGTGCGGATGGGTCTCATTAAAGGAGCGTACCTTCCCCCGTACACCCTCAACAAGCTCCTTCATGGTGCCAAAACCTGCGTTATAGGCATTTAAAAGAAGTGGAGCTATGAAATAGCGTTCAAATCCTTCCTCATCGTCAGGAAAGAACTTTTCTTGAATTTTTCCAAATTCCGCAACGATGGAATCATCTTCTAAAAGTCGGTCATACATATAGGGAAAATACCAGTTTAAAAATTCAACCTGTTCTTTAAAATCTGCAATAAATTTTTTCCGATATTCCTCATATGTTCCTGGAGGTATCTCTTTTCCTTTTGCGAATGTATGCCAGTCACGAAACGTACTCGGCACCACCTGCACCGCGCCAAACGCATTTGTTTGAGACACTGCCCGTGAATCAAAACGAGACTCTGTAGCCACTAATCCTCCAATAAGTGAGCGCAGGGGAGCTGCTATGGTTTCTGGCATACTCCCGCTTCCTTCAGAAAGAAAATGTGCCTTGAGGTATGAATGTTTAGACCGTCCCTCAAGGGATGTGTCTGGTGAAAAACCATTCAGCCAGACTCGCGTCATATCTGGAGTCCGCTCGATCACTTTCTCTAAAATTTGCTCATGAAAATCTGGCGCGGACTGTTTGATTGAATTCTTACGCTCTTGCCGAAGCTCTTCTTCAAGCGCAAAAACCTTTTGCTCCGCTACTTTCTCTGCTCGGAGCTGCTCGTTTTGGGCATCAATTTTTCCTTCTTGTTTTGCATAGGTCCCTGCAGCAACAAGCGCAATACCTCCCGCAAGCGTGGCGTCTCTAAACTTCGCTGCTTTTTCTAGAAAGGAATTTTCCGAAGCGTTATTAGGCCTTGTGAGTGTATGAAAAATGGAGTTCTTCTTTACAGAAGTTCGTGCTCGTTTTTTCCCTGGCTTAAAATGATCTGGAAATCGTTCTTTCATCACTGCCAAGTCTAGCATGACGTGTTATAATCTTACCCACTATGAACCCTGTAAAAACCAGCCCAAAAGATTTCTTTCTCTGGTTCGGTGCACTTATTGCGTTATGTGTTTCAACCGTTTCTCTCATTACACTTCTTTTTTCCTACATTGAGTACACGTTTCCAGATCCGCTTGCATATTGGGGTGATCCATACAGCTCCACTGCGCGCACTGCCATGGCCATGCTTATGGTGTTTATGCCTACCACCATCGTATTATTCCGTCTCATACGCGCAGGGATAGAAAAAGAGGGAAGCAAAAAAGATATTTGGGCACGCCGGTGGGGCCTTATCTTAATTTTGTTTATCGCAGGCGCGACCGTACTTATAGATCTAGTCACTATCATCAATACATTCCTTAACGGAGAAACAGGTGCACGCTTTTTCCTGAAATCAGCCGTCATTCTTCTTGTCGCTCTTGGCATCTTCCTGCATTTCCTTGCAGACGTGAAAGGGTACTGGATAACCAACCCAAAGAAGGCAACTGTGATTGGAATTGGTGTGGGGGTGCTCACGCTTATCTCAATACTTTCCGGTTTTGTGATCGTAGGAACACCTGGTCATGTGCGTGATTTGCGCTTTGACGCACAGAAGGTAAGTGATTTACAAACCATTCAGTATCAAATCCTGTATTACTGGCAGAGTAAAGAAAAACTCCCTCCCTCACTTGATGAATTAAATGATCCGCTCTCAAACTTTATCATTCCGGTAGACCCACAAACAAAGGTGCCGTATGCGTACCGCATCGTATCTCCAATGTCATTTGAACTGTGTGCGTCCTTTAATACCAATACTCCTGAAACCGATGGTCAGGGTGGGTACGCAGGACGTGACATCATGTACCCTGCATGGGGTCCGCAGCCTGATGAGAACTGGCGCCACGGCACAGGAGAGACGTGTTATTTGCGCACCATAGACCCAGAGCGCTACCCACCATTTCCTAAGCCGGTGATGTAATCCCTGACTGTGGCTCGCGAACGATTTGATCACATCAGTATTGAAAAAACAGCCCAGGAAAAATGGGAGGCGTTAAAGCTGTATGAGACTGATAGTACGAACGCAAAGAATCCATACTATCTTCTCTTTGAGTTCCCCTACCCGTCAGGAGATCTTCATATAGGGCATTGGTATGCATTTGCTTTGACCGATATCTATGCGCGCCTGCTTCGTATGCAGGGGAAGGATGTTCTTTTCCCCATAGGCTTTGATGCGTTCGGTCTTCCTGCGGAAAACGCTGCGATGAAATACGGCAAGGACCCAAAAGCATGGACACTCGCAAACATGGAGACCATGCGTGCGCAGGTAAAGACCATGGGCACGTCAGTGGACTGGTCAAAACAAGTGGTGACCTGTGATCCGGAGTATTACCAGTGGACCCAGTGGCTTTTTGCAAAACTTGTTGAAGCAGGACTAGCAGAGCGGAAACAAGCTCCGGTGAAATGGTGTCCGAAAGATCAAACCGTGCTTGCTAATGAGCAAGTGGTGGATGGTGCCTGTGAGCGGTGTGGTACTGAAGTGGAGGAAAAGAAACTCACGCAGTGGTTTATGAAAATCACGAAGTATGCAGAACAGCTCATGAGTGATTTGGATCCGCTTCCGTGGCGTGAAGATATTAAAGAAGCTCAGCGTCAGTGGATAGGGAAATCAGAAGGTGCAAAGCTAACGTTTGAAGTCAGAAGTCAGAAGTCAGAAGTTAGTGAAATGATTGAGGTGTTTACGACGCGCGCAGACACGGTCTTTGGCGCTACCTACATAGTTCTTGCGCCGGAGCATCCGCTCCTTGCTTCGCTTTCAGTTACCAATCGTAACGAAGCTGATGCATACATTACAACGACAAAGAAAAAAACTGAGCGTGAGCGTTCTGAAAATAAAGAAAAAACCGGAGTAAAGCTTGATGGTATTTCTGCATTAAATCCTGCTACCAAAGAAGAAATTCCAGTTTTTATTGCCGACTATGTTCTTGCGTCATACGGCACCGGAGCCGTGATGGCCGTCCCCGCGCACGATGAACGGGATTTTGAGTTTGCAACAAAGCACAATCTCCCTATTCGTCGAGTCATAGACCCGGTTACTGGATCAAAACAGGAAAATCCTGCACACAAGCAGAAGATAGTTGCAATTGTTGAACATGAAGGCACGGTGCTCACCATTAAATGGAAGCCAGAACTTGGAGGACGGTTAACGGTTGGAGGGACGGCAGAAGAAGGAGAGGATCCAAGCGTGACCGCTATGCGGGAAATTAAAGAAGAAACTGGATATGCCGATCTTGAGCTTATAGAGAAAGCAGAAGAGCGTGTTCACCATGAATACTTCGCTCACTCAAAAGGCAAGGCGTTTATTGCGCACACTACACTTCTTCACTTCCGTTTAAAAAGCCAAGCGTGGCAGGAACCAACACTCGAAGAAGATGAGAAGGGAAAGTTTGAGGTGGAGTGGGTATCGTTTGAAGACGCTATTCGAGAGATTAAAGATCCTCTTCACGGGTACGCGCTTGCTCGTTTCATTCTTAAGCAACCATATACGGGAGACGGTTTGCTTTGTAACTCACGTCAGTTTGATGGACGAAACAATCGCGACGCGCTCAAAGACATTGTCGCGTTTGCAGGAGGAGAAATGACCACCAACTACCGCATTCGTGATTGGCTCGTATCACGCCAGCGATACTGGGGCTGTCCTATTCCTATGGTGTATGACCCGGAAGGTAATCCTCACTACGTGGGTGATGAAAACTTGCCATGGCTTTTACCGGAAGACGTTGATTTCAAGCCTAATGGCCAAGCACCACTTGCGTCGTCAAAAGAACTGAAAGAACGTGTTACCAGAATTTTCGGAGAAGGCTGGACTCCGGAACACGACACACTCGACACGTTTGTCGACTCTTCTTGGTATTTCTATCGGTATCTAACTCCGCACGATAATCAGAAATTCTCTGACCCTGTGCTTCTAAAAAAATGGATCCCCGTAAACCGTTATTCAGGAGGAAGTGAGCACACCACCATGCATCTTTTGTATGCACGCTTTTTCCACAAAGCACTGCGCGATATTGGGCTGGTGACTGGAGATGAGCCTTTCTACGAGCGTTTTAACCGTGGTCTCATTCTTGGTCCAGACGGCCAAAAAATGAGTAAATCAAAAGGGAATGTGGTAAACCCCGATGAGTATGTGAAAAAATATGGTGCTGATGCCGTGCGCATGTACCTGGCATTTATTGGTCCGTATAACGAACCAGGAAGCTACCCTTTCACCCTCGAAGGGGTGGATTCGATGCGAAAGTTTCTTGACCGCGTTGACCGTCTTTTTGAAAAAGTGAGCGATGTGCCCGTAGGAGAAGTGCTTGCTCGCACACTTGCAAAAACGGCACAGAAAGTAGCGAATGATACCGAACGGTTTAAATTAAATACTGCCGTATCCGCCCTCATGATATACGTGAATGCACTTTCAGATGAAGAAGTGATACCGAAGTTTGCGTACGAAGCGCTCGTGCGCATGATTGCTCCATACGCTCCTCATTGTGCGGAACATCTGTGGGAGCGTTTGGGGAATGAGGCTTCGGTGCACCGTTCCAGCTTCCCAGAAGTAAACCAAAACCTTTTGGCGGATGAAGAGATTACGGTTGTGGTGCAGGTGAACGGAAAAAAGAAAGGAGAAATGCAGTTCTCAAAAAATGTAGAGGAACGTGATATCTTTGCGCAGGCAAAAGCACATCCAAACGTAGTGGGAGCGCTTGCGGGGAAGAATATTACCCGTGAAATTTACGTTCCAGGTCGTCTTATAAACTTCGTAACCGAGTAATATCCCCAGCTCTTGCGCTATTTTAAAGGCTCTGGTATAATTACAACACATCTATGGAAACAAAATCTAAGAAATCTACGGGTAAAAAGCTTTCGTCAGCCACGTTTGATAGTTCAGCTCTCGTGAAGAAGCTTCTTAGTGAAGTTTCCGACCGTGCCCGCGAAGTGCTTATTATGCGCTTTGGGCTTGATACGAACGCCGAGCGCGAAACGCTTGAGGCTATCGGTGAGCGCTGGGGAATTACCCGTGAGCGTGTACGCCAAATTGAAGCGTCAGGTATTGAAGCGGTTCGTAACAGTCAGGCTTTCAAAAAAGCAGAAGGCATGTTTGAAGAACTCCGTAAGCATGTGGAAGCACTCGGGTCAGTGGTTGTTGAAGAACACCTGCTTGATACCCTTGCCAAAGATGAGAAAGCTCGCAATCGTTTCCGTTTTCTCCTTGTCGTTGGTTCAGCATTTTTCCGTGAACGCGAAACTGATGAGTTTTATGCTCGCTGGCATGTGGACCACAAAACCGCAGAGAAGGTGCATAAGGCGCTCTCATCGCTGTATGGAAACCTTTCTGATGAGGAAGTTGTGTCTGAAGGAGAGCTCTTTAATCGTTTCCTTTCAGAACTGAAAGAAGTAAATTCTGCATATCAAAACGAAGAAATCCTGAAGCGCTGGCTCTCAATTTCAAAGACTATTTCTGCAAACCCTCTTGCGGAATGGGGTCGCGCACATGCTCCTGCTATTCGTACTAAAGGTATCCGTGATTACGCGTACCTTGTTATAAAAAAGAAGGGCACCCCGATGCACTTCCGTGACGTAGCGAATGCAATTGGCGACATGTTTTCAAAGAAAGCGCACGTGGCTACTACACATAACGAGCTCATGAAAGATGCACGTTTTGTATTGGTGGGACGCGGACTCTATGCGCTAGCAGAATGGGGATATACTCCGGGCGTGGTGCGTGATGTGATTAAAAATGTATTGAAACGAAATGGAGCACTTACGCGTGATCAGATTCTCCATGAGGTTAAAAAAGTGCGTTACGTCAAAGACAACACGATTCTCGTAAACTTGAATGATGTAAAGCATTTCAAGCGCCAAAAGAACGGCACCTATATCGTTGCGTAACCCCTTACCACATTCTTCAAACAAGACATCGCTCCCACATTGGGAGCGATGTTCTTTTGGGAACTTATCCCTCAATGTGTTCGTCAAGTACTCCACGATGAATGTGGTAAGGGGTATACTTCTTGTATGTCATCTGGTGGCGGCCATAGAGGCTTTGAGTTCCCTTTTCTTCACGAACTTCATGAGTGGGTGGAAAAAGCTGCGGGTACTGGCGGTTTTTTCCTCCCTGCATCGTGGCTATTTCTTGGAGCTCTCGGGGGTGCGCTTGCGTTTTACTTCATGGCGCCGCTTCAGAGTTTAAAAAATTGGGATCTAGTGTTTACTCTTGCGCCTTTATGGATACCGGTTCTGGTCGGGCGCTTTGCGATGTTGCGTTTTGTGCAAATGCGTCGTTCGTATTCAAATTTCCAAAACAAATTTGTATTACTTGAATTACGTATGCCACGGGAAGTGCTTAAATCTCCGCAAGCCATGGAAACGGTGTTTGCCTCACTCAATACTGCGGGCGGAGAAGGGACGTGGTGGAAGAAATGGTGGTGGGGGAAAAGCAGACCATGGTGGTCACTTGAAATCGTTTCTATGGAAGGCGCTATACGCATGTTTATCTATGTGCGCGCAAATATGCGTCGAGGGACTGAAAGTTTCTTTTATGCGCAATTCCCAGAAATTGAAATTATTGAGGCGAAGGATTATGCGCGCATGCGCGACCCAAGCACACCAGAATTCACGATGGATGCGTTTGAATTTAAGGAGGGAGGAAAAACACCATTTCCAATTAAAACGTATGTTGATTATGGACTGGATAAGCCGGGCATAAAACCAGAAAACCAGGTAGACCCTCTTGCACAAATATTTGAGTTGTTTGGGTCTATTGGTCCTGGGGAACAGATTTGGTTGCAGATGATTATTCGGGTTGCGGGTAAAGAACGATTTCGGGGTGCATTAAATGCAAAAGGTGACAAATATTCTATAAAAGACGAGGCGAAAGAAATCGTAGAAGGTATTCGAAATGAAATTATTAACCCAAAATCAGGTATCCCAAACCCTACAGAAGTGCAGAAAGAGCGAATTGCCTCTATTGAGAGGAATATGGGCAAACTGCTTTTTGATGTGGGGATGCGGGTCATATACTCCGCACCAAAAGGTCAAGGAAAAGGCATGGGCGGCCCGCTTCTTAATATGTGGAAGCCATTTAATAGCCCTAATTACAACAGTATTGATGTGGCGGGCCAATGGACGGCAAAATATAACGACTATCCATGGGAAGATTTGGGAGGTACGCGCAAGCGTCGAGATAACTTTGAAGCGGTTGAATTTTATCGATATCGCTCATTCTTTCACCCACCGTACCGAGGTCACTGGATGACCATGAGTACCGAAGAGCTTGCTACGATATTCCGTTTTCCAACGTCGAGCGTAAAAACACCTTCACTTGAGCGTATTAATTCAAATCGTTCTGCACCTCCCGCTAATCTTCCACAATGATGTTATCGCTCACTCTTTTGCGCGCCATATGGAATGCGCTTCTCTTGCATGCAGGTAGAACCCCAATCCGCCTTTTGACCTGCACACTTGCTTTTGTGATGTTCTTTAGCGTAGCGGGGTATCTATTCTTTCCACCAGCCCATTTTCCCAAAGGTGCGCTTATCGACGTTCCTGAAAGCGCGTCTTTTGGAGAAATTGCTCTTTTGCTAGAAGAAAACAACATTGTGTCTTCATCGTTTGCTTTGCGGGTAATTGCGCGCCTTTTGGGAAATGACCGGGAGGTTGATGCAGGAAGGTATCTTTTTGAGACCCCCCAAAACATGTTCGCGATACTTACTCGCCTCAGTAGTGGTGAGCACGGATTGCCGCTCGTGCGGGCTACCTTTCCTGAAGGTGCGAGCGTGCGAGAAATGGGCAGTATTCTCAAAAAGACTCTTGCAGGGTTTGATGAAGTTGCATGGGTAACTGCAACCAAAGATTTAGAAGGGTATTTATTTCCAGATACGTATAATTTTTATAAAGATGGAGATATGCAGGAAATAATTTCCCGTATGCGTGAGAATTTTGATACTCGCACCAAGGAACTGCAGGCCGAGGCTGCAGACAAGGGAATGAGTTTTGATGATGTAGTCATTATGGCGTCTCTTATTGAAAAGGAAGCAAATACAGAAGAAGATCGGCATATGGTCTCCGGAATTCTCTGGAGTCGCATTGAGGCGGGTGTGGCGCTCCAGGTGGATGCGGTGTTCCCGTATATCAGGGGGAACCCGGACCATATTCCACATGGAGACGATCCTGAACTAGAGTCTTTGTACAACACATACCTCTATCGCGGTCTTCCCCCAGGCCCAATTACTAATCCGGGGCTCGACACGCTCGATGCCGCATTACGTCCAACAGAAACAGACTATTTTTACTACCTGACAGGAAACGACGGAAAAATGTACTACGCAGAAGACTTTGAAGGACATAAGCGTAACCGAGTACTACACCTTGATTGACAGAGGTTATAAATAATAGTACGTTCACTCCACACCAAAACGGAGACATCTGATGGAGTTCCGAGCGAATCACAATGCCGCTACGGTGGCAGTGAGCAGTAACGGTGTTAGCGTAAATAGGGTTTTTTTGAAATTGGCGAGCGCCGAACAGAAGTTCCTCGCCTATCTTTCGACAGGGTGTGGCATGTGCAGAACGCACGCCATGCTCGAAAAAAACGTATTTGGAGGCAATCCTGGATACAATCGTTCGGCGAATCTTGTTCGTACTATTCGAAAAAAACTTGACGGACTGCATCCAGATGCAGGAGGTGTCATTCGAACGGTACGAGGGCGCGGCTACGCGTTTGGTGTGCCAGAGCGAAAAGCGTTCATTCGTGAAGGGTGCACACTTCCTTCGCCTGACATGAAGTGGAAGACAGTCACCAAGAAAGGGGTAGCTCAAGTTCTCATGCTTGGGAAGGTAAGTAGGGAATATATTCTTTCCCGGTATCCTGACGTTTCAAGCGAAGAACTTGATGAATGGATATCGCTGCACGGCTTAAAAAGTCGTCTCGCCGATACCGCCTCGTTTCTCGATGAGGGATGGTACGACTGGAGTACCTATCCCTTCGAATCAGAAACGACTGAGGTGAAAAAAACACCCATCAAACGTGTTGCCTAAGACTCATGCGACGCCCTGGCCTGTGTGATACAGGCCAGGGCGTTAAGTTTTTTCCACTGATTTACATGGCCACTTTTGATTTTTTTGAGGCGTTTTGTATAGTGCGTGCATTGAGTTGGGGTAGCTCAGTGTTAGAGCAGTCGCATGACATGCGAAAGGTCGCTGGTTCAAATCCAGTCCCCAGCTCCAAACCTCGGTGCCGTGCACCGAGGTTTCCTTTTATTGTGCTATAACGCTTCCATGGACGTAAAGGGAAAAAAGATATTCGTCGGTCTCTCTGGAGGGGTGGATTCAGCTGTAACTGCTGCACTTCTAAAAGAAGCAGGTGCCAAGGTAACGGGCGTGTTTATAAAAGGTTGGTACCCACCTGGCATGCCCTGCACATGGAGCGCGGATAGACGTGATGCGATGCACGTGGCGGCGCGTTTGCATATACCTTTTGAAACACTCGACGCTTCTGAAGAGTATAAAAAAGGAGTTATTGATTACCTGCTTCGCGAATACAAAGCAGGGCGCACACCAAACCCTGACGTCATGTGTAACAGAGAAGTGAAGTTTGGAGCATTTTTTACCTACGCCATGAATGAAGGTGCGGACGCGGTAGCAACCGGCCACTACGCGAGAACTGAAGAAGGAAAATTATTCCGCGGAGTTGATGAGAGTAAAGATCAATCTTATTTCTTATGGGCAGTACCACGCGCTGCACTTCAAAAAACACTATTTCCGCTTGGAGGCATACAAAAGGATGTGACACGGAACCTCGCTAAGAAATTTAATTTACCAAATGCTACGAAACGAGACAGTCAGGGCATCTGTTTCCTGGGTTCCATTTCAGTGGAAGATTTCTTGCAGAATGAGTTTGGAAGTGAGCGAGGTATCGCAGTTGACGAGACGGGAATTGAGATCGGGAGTCATAGCGGTGCACTGGTGCATACTCTTGGGGAGCGTATCGCGCTTACATCAGCAAAACCTGGGCCTTGGTATGTAGTGAAAAAAGATATTCAACAAAATGTTCTCATAGTTTCCCGCACACCGCTCACGGCGTCTCCCAAAGAAAAAATACCATTAACCCAGATCAATTGGCTTTCAGAGCCTCGTGACGGGGAATCGTTAACCGGTCAATACCGGTACCACGGCCCAAAGATTACTGGGAAGGTGTCAGAAGACAAAGCAGCCTTTCTTCCATATCCGTTTCTTAACGAACCGATTGCTGAAGGGCAGTCTCTTGTCATGTACCGGGGCGAGGAACTTATCGGTGGAGGAATAATCTCTTAATCTCTCGTACTCTTATGTAATGTATGGACGGTCGTCCAAAAATTAGCACCCTGTGCATAACGCTCCCCTATAGTATCCCGCTATACTGACAGGTATGACCGAAATTCAGAAAGCAGACGGAACAACAGAACGATTTGATAGCTTAAAGCTTGAGGCGTCTTTGCGACATGCAGGGGCAAATGCGAAAACCGCAACCGAGATACGCGCATCTATTGAAAAAATTATTGTTCCCGGAGCAAAGACAAACGATATTTACAAACGCGCTTTCTCACTTCTGCGCGAACGCGAACGTGCGGTAGCGGTCCGCTACAGTTTGCGACGAGCTATTTTTGAACTAGGTCCCACAGGGCACCCTTTTGAGGATTATGTTGCAGAACTTTTTAAACGTGAAGGTTGGAATGTTGAGTGGCGCCGATTAATCCCTGGGAAGTGTGTTCCGCATGAAGTTGACGTATATGCCACTCGAGGAAACGAACATGTGGCTGCAGAACTGAAGTACCACAATGATCCAAACTATAAAACGGATGTAAAGACCGCACTCTATGTAAAAGCACGCTTTGATGACATTTGGCAGTGCGACCCACGCCAAGGCGTACAGTGCCCTGTTGATAGAGGTATGCTCATTACTAATACAAAGTTCACTTCTCAAGCAATACAGTATGCATCGTGCGCGGGGCTTGAGTTACTAGGGTGGAGTTACCCGCTTGAGGGTAATTTATACGATCGTATTATCGCTGCAGGCGTATATCCGGTAACTGCGCTCACAACGCTCAAAAAAATGGAGAAACAACTTCTCATCCAGCAGGGCGTTATATCAACAGGTATGTTGCGTGAGCGCAGGGAAGTTCTCCGTGAATTCGGAGTTTCCCCAGAGCGTGTCGGGGCCATACTCGCTGAAGCAGAAAGTCTCTTAGAGTCATCACGGTTTTCGGCTTAACGACAACCTGCGGTAGAATATGAGGAAATGGCATATTCAAAGTGGGCACCAAAAACCTTTAATCCTGAAAGCACAGAACCGTTTACGATAAGTCGAAGTAAGATCGATCTGTTTACGGAGTGCCCGCGCTGTTCGTATCTTGATTTGCGTCTCGGGGTAAAGCGTCCTTCCATGCCTGGTTTTACGCTTAACAACGCAGTAGACGAGCTATTCAAGCGAGAATTCGATATTCATCGTGCACAGGCAAGCACTCATCCGCTTATGAAAGCGTACGGCGTTGACGCAGTGCCGTTTAACGATGAACGCATGACAGAGTGGCGAGATGCACTAAAACGAGGGGTTAAAACTCACCACCTCGAATCAAATTTCATTGTCCGTGGAGGTATTGATGATGTATGGCAGAGTGCTTCAGGAGAACTTATTGTGGTTGACTACAAAGCAACGTCAAAAAAAGAAGGTCCTTCAACCGAAGATGATTTATATGATTCCTATAAAAAACAGGTGGAAGTGTACCAATGGTTATTCCGGAGAAATGGGTTTGTGGTTTCTCCTACCGCATACTTTGTATACGCAAATGGGGATTCTGATAAGAAAGCGTTTGATGCAAAGCTTGAATTTGATATTAAACTCATTGGCTACACGGGAAATGATTCATGGGTAGAACCTACGCTCATGAACATGAGAGAAACTCTCACGCGTAACGATATTCCTGACTATGGGCGCGGAACCGCATTTGGCGGAAAAGACTGCGAATATTGCACATACAGAGATGAGGCAGGGAATGCGTTTAAGAATCACCTCACGGCTCTAAAAAAGAAGTAGCATGAAAAGTAATTTCACCGAGCGCGTGCGAGCGGTGGTGCGTAGTATTAAAAAAGGAAAGACGATGACGTACGGACAGGTGGCTGCTGCTGCAGGACGCCCCGGTGCCGCTCGCGCGGTCGGAACTATCATGAGTCATAATGATGATAAAACCGTGCCGTGTCACCGCGTGGTACGCGCAGACGGAAAACCGTCAGACTATAACGGCATTAACGGGCCGTCTCGCGAAGCGTTACTGCGCGCCGAAGGCGCCATGTGCTAACGAAAAGCCCGCGCATATTCATGTGCGGGTAATTTTTCTTTCCTTAAGCCGTTGTTGCTCCATATACCACGAGAGGGAACCGATTCGGTATCCGATATATGAAGTGATTTGCCGTTCTGGTTCCGCAGACACTACCGGTTTATTTACAGGAGTGCCCGCCTTGCCTTGCGCGGCTCTTTTCCGTTGATTCAGCTCTTGAGACACCAGGGTATTCTGGTGACGTTGCTCGTCTTCGATTTTTTTAATTTTTTGTGCTGCATCAAAGAACGAGCCACTGTTAAACTCATCTCTTGAAATCAGCAATCCGAAGTAGCACACCGTTCTTATAGCGCTGAAGCGAGACTCAGAAAGATCAGAAGGTATGGAGTCCATCTCGAGACAGACTTCGCCGGGTTTGGCCTTAGTCAGAGCATTCCCGTATTGGGATCTCCGCCGCGGGTTAGCGTCAATAACGAGAAAAGTTGCTAAAGGCATCCGTCTCTCCATGGCTATTCGCACATCTGATTTGTATACTAGGCGCAACGCGCATGTCAAACTTCATTCGTATCGAACCGTCCTGGGGCACGCAACTCTCGAAAGAATTTACGAAGCCGTATTTTAATAAACTCACCGAGTTTGTACGTGCTGAATACCTTTTAGGCAACATCTATCCTGCACCGAAACTTCTGTTTCGCGCATTTGAACTAACCCCCTTTGAACAGGTGAAAGTCGTCATCTTAGGTCAAGATCCGTATCACGGAGCAGGGCAAGCGAACGGTCTATCGTTTGCAGTGAATGAGGGCATTACGCTACCACCTTCGCTTAAAAATATATTTAAGGAAATTGAGCATGACCTTGGGAGCTCTCCAAACCGTTCTGGTGATTTATCACGATGGGCAAGTCAAGGTGTATTACTCCTTAATGCAACACTCACCGTGCGCGCATCTTCTCCAGGCTCCCATCAAAACCAAGGATGGGAGCAGTTCACAGACGCGGTCATACGCGTACTTTCTGAAAAGCGAGAAAACCTCGTGTTTATTCTCTGGGGGAATTACGCACGTACCAAAGGCGCACACATTAATCGCACAAAACATTTAGTTATTGAAAGTCCGCACCCCTCACCGTTTTCAGCACATAGTGGGTTTTTTGGTAGTAAACCGTTTAGTCAGGCAAACGAGTATCTAAAAAGCGTATACAAAGAACCGATTACGTGGCTCTGATAACGAAAGGCGGGTCTCTTTGACCCGCCCATGCGCACCGGCATCAGGATTCAGACATCTTCCGAAGAAGAAAAGAGCGTTGCAGATAATGTGCAGAAGCACAGCGTGCCAAACAAAAACAATGCAGCGACATCATGCAGCTTGGCGTTTTTCTCAACGCTCGTAAAATACACCGCAAGTACCGCAAAAAGTAGTACGAGCGTGAAGAAACGAAGCGCACTCCAGAAACGTTTTGCAAAGATCCGCATGACTCATAACTCCTTTCATTACCCCTTCCATATAGTACAACGCATCAAACGCTCCCCAGGTTTCAGTTACCAAATCTTTGCGCGGTCTTTTGGTTTTCGATAGAGCTTGTCACCCTTCTTCACGCCAAATGCTTCATAGAAGTCAGTGAGGTTTGAAGCGGGACCATTGATACGGAAGATACCTGGAGAGTGCGGATCGGTGCGCACCTGCTTCTTCTCAAATTCAGGTCGCACATTTGAACATTCAAACACCGCAAAGCCGAGAAAAAATCGCTGAGTGGGAGAGAAGCCATCGATAGACTCTTGCGCGTTCTTTAGAGCACGAAGTCGATACGCATCAAGCGCAATGGCAGCTCCGCCAAGATCAGCGATATTTTCTCCCAGGGTGAGTTTGCCGTTTACTTTTATACCGTCAGCTACTTCATACGCATCAAACTGTTTTCTAAGCACCTCTGCACGCTTTTCAAACTCTTTCTTATCCTTGGGAGTCCACCACGACTTAAGATTGCCCTTTGCGTCAAACTTTGCACCAGAGTCGTCAAAGCCATGCGTCATCTCGTGCCCAATGACAGCACCGATGGTTCCGTAGTTTACAGCATCATCCGCGTCAACACTGAAGAAGGGAGGCTGGAGAATAGCCGCAGGGAACACAATATCATTCAGGTTGGGCGAGAAATACGCGTTCACCGTCTGTGGGTACATGAACCACTCGGAGCGGTCTACTTTCTTTGAAAGCTTTCGCATCTGGCGTCGATGCTCATATGCAGAAGCCCGCATAATGTTGCCCACATATTCACGAGAACTAATCTTGAGACCTGCATACGACTTCCATGTATCTGGATAACCTATCTTCTGATTGAGCGCACGTAGCTTTACCAGTGCTTTCTTTTTTGTCGCAGGAGTCATCCACGCCAAGTTCTTGATGCGCGCCTCAAATGCTTCATTGAGGTCCGCAATCATCTGTTGCATCTTGCGCTTAGCTTCAGGCGGGAAGTGTTTTTGTACATACACCTTCCCAAGAAGTTCCCCTACCTGGCCATTCACCATGCCAAGGACACGGCGCCAGAGAGGTCGTATTTTTGGCGCACCCGTTAGCACCTTTCCATAGAATGAGAAGGTGAGATTGATGAACCGAGAAGAAAGAGCAGGGGCAAAATCATTCACCAGATGCCACTCGGTATAGTTTTTCCAGGTAGCAAGCGGTGTTGAAGCGAGTAACTCTCCCACAGCTTTCATAAAATCAGGCTGGTCCACAATAACCGTCTTGAGAGCTGGAGCACCTATGCGCTTAAAGAATAGCTTCCACTCAATTACGGAACAGAGTTTTTGTAAGGCGGGCAATGTCATCTTGTGATAAATCTTTTCCGCATCGCGACGATCCTCCTTCTTCATGGATACCCGTGCGAGCGCTGTTTCAAGTACAAGATGTTCATCTGCTTGCAGTGAAGCCTCTTTTTGAGAGCGCCCCATCATGCGATACAGTTTTTCTACGTACTCGCGGTACGCCGTTCTTACGCGAACTGACTCTGCATCGTCATTGAGATAATAGTCTCTATCAGGAAGTCCAAGTCCGCCCTGTACTACGCGAAGCACGTACTGCTCACTATTCTTGTCATCTTGATCAAATCCAATGTGAAAGGGAACCTCTGCGCCCAGGGGAACAAGAGTTGCGATTACGAGAGCAAGGTCGTCAGTACTTGAAACAGATTCAATCTTTTTTCGATACTCATCAAGTGGGGTAAGTCCTAACGTGTTACGGCGCTCCATGTCCATGCCTGAGCGAAAGAAGTCTCCCACAATCTGCTCTGGACTTCCTGATGTTGCACGACTGCTAAGAAGGTCGGACATAATTGCACGCAACTGCTTTTCAACATCGAAGCGAAGCTTGGTGAAGGTCCCCCACCACGACTCATTTTCGGGAATTGGATTCTTTTTCATCCAGCCACCGTTTGCGTAATGATACAAATCATCCTGCGGACGCACAGCCAGATCCATATCACGCACTTCAAAACCCCATTTGGTAGCCATAGTATGAGGAGTATACCTGAATATGGTATCTTCTTCCTCATGAAGGTCGGCGAAGTGCGTAAGCGATATTTGGATTTTTTTGCAAAGCGGGGACACGCGGTAATTCCATCTGCGCCCATAGTGCCGGGGAATGATCCCACCACACTTTTCACCTCCTCCGGGATGCAGCCACTTCTTCCGTATTTCCTAGGGAAAGACCATCCTGAAGGAAAGCGTGTGGTGAATTCTCAAATGAGTTTCCGCGCTGGAGATATTGAAGAAGTGGGTGATAACCGGCATACCACATTCTTTGAAATGCTCGGCAATTGGTCATTTGGTGATTATTTTAAAAAAGAACAACTCCCGTGGGTGTTTGAATTCCTCACACATCCTGATGAGGGATTAGGGTTAAATCCTGAAAACCTATATGTCACGGTGTTTGCGGGAGATAAAGACACCGGAATGCCTGAAGATACTGAGGCTGTTGAGATATGGAAAGAACTCTACAAAAAAGCGGGCATTGAAGCTGAGTATGTGTTTATAGGGAATGAGGCAGCAGGATATGCAAAAGGCATGGGGCCGCGCGAGCGTATTTTTGCGTATGACGCGAAGAAAAACTGGTGGAGCCGTGCAGGCGTTCCGGGGAATATGCCTCCAGGTGAGCCGGGAGGCCCTGACTCTGAAATATTTTATGACTTTGGAACGCCGCACGATCCGCGATTTGGTCCAAAGTGCCACCCAAACTGTGACTGCGGCAGGTTTGTGGAAATAGGGAATTCGGTGTTCATGCAGTTTGTTAAAAACGCCGATGGTTCTTTCTCGCCGCTTCCAAAACAAAATGTGGATTTTGGCGGAGGGCTGGAGCGACTCACATTTGCCACACTTCAAGTTGCAGATGCGTTTCTTATTGATGTGTTTGATGCCGCACGCACCACGCTTGAAAAACGCTCAGGAAAAGTCTATGGCCATGGAGACGTAGATACGAAAGCCATGCGAGTTATCTTAGATCACATGCGCGCAGCTTCGTTCATGCTTGCAGAAGGGGTTACTCCCTCAAACACGGAGGCTGGATATATTCTTCGCCGACTTATCCGCCGCTCTATTCGTGAGGCAGATCGACTCGGCATTACTGATGCAATACTTCCAGAAATCGCTGAAGGCTTTGGTACTGCGTATGCCGAACACTATCCACACATTCAGTCATCTGCACAAAAGATCCGTGAAGAATTATCAAAAGAGGAAGAGCAGTTTAGAAAAACTCTTACGAATGGATTGAAAGAGTTTGAGAAACTCGTTGCAAAACGCGAAGTAACCGGCGAAGATGCGTTTATTCTTTTTACGACGTATGGATTCCCTGTAGAACTCACTGAAGAGCTTGCAAAAGAACGTTCCATCACCCTCGATAAGGAGGCGGTGGAAAGGAAAATGCAAGAGCACAAAGATACCTCTCGCGCAGGGGGTGCCCAACGCTTTGCGGGAGGACTTGCCGATCATTCTGAACAAACCGTGCGCTACCACACTACGCACCACATTCTCCTAAAAGCCCTTCAAATGGTGCTTGGAAATGAGGTGAAGCAGCGCGGTTCAAACATAACGTCAGAACGTTTACGTATCGATTTTTCAAGTCCAGGGAAAATGACCGACGAGCAGAAAGCTGAAGTAGAAAAAATTGTGAACGACACCATCTATTTAAATCTTCCTGTTATCCGTACGGTGATGCCTCGTGAAGAAGCAGAAAAATTAGGTGCGCAAATGGAATTCGGGGTGAAATATCCTGATATGGTTTCGGTGTATTCTGTCGGTCCTCATGATGCGACCGAACGTGACCCTAACATTCCGCATGCATTCTCACTTGAGTTTTGCGGAGGTCCGCACGTCTCTAACACGAAAGAAATACACGAAGATACTAAAAAATTTACTATCGTGAAAGAAGAAGCCGTTGCGTCTGGTGTTCGAAGAATTAAAGCCGTACTTGAACCAAAGACAGTGTAGAATACGGTCATGTTCGGTCTTTTTGGTAACAACCGCATACGCTCGGCAGTAGTAATAGATATAGGTTCAACGTCAATCGGCGGTGCTGTTGCGCTTTTCCGTGCAAACGAAACTCCTCATATACCGTACGCCATTCGAGAAGCGATTAATTTCCCGGATGAAAAACGCAGTGAGTTGTGCATGGTACGTGCGCTTGAAACAGTCATACAGAAATTATTCGAAGAAGGCCGGCCTGCGAGTCTTCGAGCGGGGGGACCGCATCATATTGATCGAGTGTTTATCTCGATTGATTCACCCTGGCAAGATACGAATGTAGAATCAAAAATTATTACAGACGAAAAGTCGTTTGTGTTTTCTCGCGAAATGCTTATGGGTGCGGTAAAAAATCGCGCACCGCTTCCTGAAGGGAAGAAGGAGCTCCATAGCGAGGTAGTTGCCACGTTGTTAAACGGGTACCACACAAATGATCCGTATGGTAAACGAGCAGAGCGTGCGGAAATACTCCTTCTTTCTTCCTCGATGGAGGGTGACGCTATGAATCTCGTACAGCGTGCCGTTAGACGTTTTGGAGCACGACAAGGAGTGCTTATCTCTCCTCTTCAGTCGGTTGCACATAGTGTGCTTCGCGCCCAGTACCCACACGATAAGGATTTTCTCCTCATGTTAGTTTCTGACGAGGCAACTAATATCCTCTTTGCAAATCGAGGAATTATTATGGATGCAGCATCCGTTCCCATAGGACTTATACGCATCAATGAAGCGAGAAAAGAGGGTATGCGCACGCTTCGTATTAATGAAGATCCTCCTGTGCAAGACACTCCTCCTGAAACACAATCAAAAGATGAAACTGCTTGGGCTGGAATCATAGCAGACACTCTTAAAGAGTTTGCCTCCAGGCACGCACTTCCTCGTATTGTGTTTCTAGTTACTCATGACGGATCTGCCGGTGCATTGAAACGATTTTTAGATACCCCACAAATGCATGCACTCTGGCTTTCTGACGAAAGTTTAACCGTTATTCCAGTGGTTACAAAACTTCTTTCTTCATTTATCCGCCACCAAGGAAATGCAGACGCTGATGTAACGCTTGATTTGCTCACCCTCTTTGCAGAATTTAAGTTACAGGCGTAAATTTCCGCAAAAAAGTTAGCTACGCGAAGGTGTGTCTAGTTATGGGATATACCCCGTAAGGCATGAGGTCAGCGATTAGCTATATGATTTAGATAGCTTACCTACGCTTCTTAGGCGCTTTCTACACACAAGACCATTTGTAAAGGTGTGCTACGGGGTATACTACTTCCCATATGCCAAAGACCATTACCGATATCATTCCGCCTTCTCGTCGGAAAGCCATGGATGCCATGCGTCCTAGCACCCCTCCCGCACCACCCCCTCCTCCGGTAGATAAAGAGCCGGAGGAGCCAGAAGAATTTTCTTCAAAACCTCCTCAATATCCGCGCCCTATGCGAAGTGGCGGAAAAAGGTTTCCATGGAAATACGCAGGAGCTGCGCTTGGCGTAGTAATACTTGCTGGAATTGTGCTCCTTGCGCTTGGTGGTGCACGAGTTGAAATTACTCCTGTGATCTCTCAAATTCCGGTATCGGGAGAATTTGCAGCGACAAAGTCTGCAGGAGATCTGTCCTACCAAACAGTTACGGCAAAGACCGTGGTAAGCGCTTCTATTCCTGCAGAAGGAACAAAGGAAACTGATGATCCTGCTCAAGGCACGATTACGGTATATAACGCACAAAGCAAACCCCAGCAGCTCATAAAAAATACGCGCTTTGAAAGCCCCGCAGGTCTTATATTTCGTATTCGTGACTCTATAAGTGTTCCTGCAGGGTCAAGCGCAAAACCTGGAGAGCTGAAAGTTACTGTGTTCGCAGACCAGGGTGGGGAAGAATACAATGTGGGCCCTACCACGTTCACCATCCCCGGACTTAAAGGTTCTGAAACGTATGACTTGGTGTATGCCAGAAGTACTGAAGCTATGACAGGCGGTTTTTCTGGTATGCGCGCTTCGGTGAGCGAGAGCACGAAAGAAGCTACGTATGTGGAAATGAAATCGGCTATCGATACCGAGCTTCGTGAAGCTCTGCAAGCAGAAGTCCCAGAAGGATATGTGCTTCTCCCGGGTAGCTCATGGACCACGTACGAACCTCAACCAGACGGAATTGCTTCTGGCACCGTAACGTTGAATCAAAAAGGTACTGCAATTGCAGTGATTTTCCCGATAGAGAGTCTGGCGAAAGCCATAGCATACCAAGGCATAACCGGATATGATGGACAGAGTGTCACACTCGAGAGTTTAGGAACCCTTACTCTGGCTTCCATGTCAGGGACGGCTCCTGCGGAAGCAGATACCTCATTTTCATTCTCCCTATCTGGAAACACGAACATTAAGTGGATAGTGAACCCAGAGAAGATCGCGTCTGCGGTAACAGGAAAGACACGCGACGCCGCCCAAACCATTCTTCTGGGCTACCCAGAAGTAGAAAAGGTACAGATGATACTGCGCCCGTTTTGGGCAGGGAAGTTCCCGACTGACCCAGAAAAAATTACCGTAACGGTAGTTGGGGAAGAAGAGTAGGAGGGTAATCGCCAGATAAGGGGTTGACCCAGTTTATAGGCCCTGCTATTATCTATAACGCTACACATGGAGGGAGGTCTTGAGAAGGAGTTGCCAAAAGGCACCGTTGAAGAGGTGCTTCCGAATTCACTTTTTAGAGTTCGGATGCCTGACGGCAACCTGCTTCTTGCGTACCTCGCCGGAAAGATGCGTTTGCATCGTATCCGCGTCCTTGTGGGGGATGAAGTGGAGCTTGTGACTGACCCGTATGGGGGCAAAGCTCGCATTGTGCGCCGTTTGTCTTAATTTACTTAGCAATTACATGAAGGTACGCGCGTCCGTAAAAAAGCAGCAGACTGGTGATATCATCGTACGCCGTGGCGGACGCTTGTATCGCATTAATAAGCTGAAGCCTCGCCGGAAAGCGCGCCAGGGCTAATGTTTCGTCATTTCAATAGTTAAATTTTTTACCATTTAAATCTCACTCATGCGTATCGCCGGCGTCACCATCTCTGACACAAAGCAGCTCCTCTACGCGCTGCCGTACCTCTATGGCATCGGCCCTACACGCGCAAAGGAAATTCTCACAAAGGCGGGTATCCCGTTTACCAAAAAAGGCTCTGAACTTTCTTCAGAAGAAGAAAAGACGGTGCGTGAACTTGCTGAAAGCTTCCTTATTGAAGGAGAGCTCCGCCGCGAAGTGGGTCAGAATGTAAAGCGCCTTAAAGACATCGGAAGCAAGCGTGGCATGCGTCATTCCCGCCGCCTGCCGGTAAAAAACCAGCGCACAAAGACTAATTCCCGCACCGTACGCGGAAACGTCCGTAAGACCATGGGCTCTGGTCGCCGTACGCTCGAGAAAACATAGTTTCCAACTTTTCATATTTAAATTTTTTAAATCTCAATTATGGGTAAAAAACGAATCATCAAGAAGTCAGGAAAAGGCATGGACCAGGGCCGCAAAGAGCGTGCTCTTGGAAAAGCGTCTAAGCGCAAAATCGATAAAGGCGTGCTTCACGTGGAAGCTACCTTCAACAACACGAAGGCTGTGCTTACAGATGAGGCAGGGAACGCTATCATGTCTTCATCGTCTGGCGCACTTGGTTTTTCTGGCGCACGTAAATCAACCCCGTACGCTGCAGCAAAAGTGGGTGAGCTCCTCGGAGAAAAAGCTACCGCCATGGGTCTTAAAGAAGCTTCTGTCGTCATCCGCGGGATTGGTGCAGGACGCGAGTCTGCACTTCGCGCATTTGCGTCAAAAGGCATTGCTATCCGTGCAATTAAGGATGCTACTCCTGTGGCGCACAACGGTCCGCGCCCACCGCGCCCGCGCCGCGTATAGTCATATTTAAAAGTATAACAATTTAAATATGAAACTTGGTCCAAAGTATAAAATTGCAAAACGCCTCGGCGCTTCAGTGTTTGAAAAGACACAGACACAGAAATTTGCTATTGCTGCAGAACGCTCTGCGCAGAACAAAAAAGGAAAGCGTGGTGGATCTGAATTCGGTCGCCAGCTTATTGAAAAGCAGAAAGTTCGTCTTTCGTACGGCCTTACCGAAGGTCAGTTTGCAAACTACGTAAAAGAAGCGATGGAAGCCACTGATACTACGCCAGTAGACTTGCTCCATCGTGTACTTGAGCTTCGCCTGGATAACATTGTGTATCGTCTCGGCCTTGCTTCCACCCGCCGTGCCGCACGTCAGATGGTTTCTCATGGACACATCACCGTAAACGGTATTAAGACCACCATTCCTTCTCGCCGCGTGCGCACGACCGACCGCATTGCGGTGCGGGAGGGCTCTAAGTCGGCGGCCCTATTTGCCGGCTTTAGCGACAAGTTCATGGAGCGCCCGCTTCCGTCCTGGCTTTCATGGAATCCAAAGTCCATGGAGGGCGGAATTACGGCGCTTCCAAACGCAGAGTCTGCACACACTGCGGGAGACCTTGTGTCTGTGCTTTCGTTCTACAGCCGTTAATTTTATAAACATTGGTTAACAAAGATTGAGTTATGGAACACCACATTACACTGCCATCAAAGCCTCGCGTTGTTTCTGAAGAAGGAACCCAAGGAACGTACGAGATTGACTCACTGTACCCAGGGTACGGTCATACTCTTGGAAATTCTCTTCGCCGCATTATTCTCTCATCGCTTTCCGGCGCTGCAGTTACGCAGGTAAAGATTGAGGGCGTACAGCACGAATTTGCCACCATAGAAGGTGTGCGCGAGTCCGTCATGGAAATTCTTTTGAATTTGAAACGGGTACACTTCGTGCTTCACGGAGATGAGCCACAGACCATTTCACTTTCCGTGAAAGGTCCAAAGTCAATTTCTGCAGGTGACTTTAAGCTTCCATCCCAAGTCGAAATTGCAAATAAAGACCAGCATATCTGCGATATTTCTGGGAAAATTTCTTTTGAGCTTGAGGCAACTATTGAACGCGGGCTTGGGTATGTCCCACGCGAAGCACTCACGAAAGACAAAGTGGACATCGGTACCATTGCGCTTGATGCCACCTTCACCCCTATTCGCCGCGTAAACTACGAGGTGGAAAACATGCGTGTGGGTGATCGCACGGACTTCAACCGCTTGAAAATTCTTATCGAGACAAACGGCACCGTTTCTCCACGCGAAGCACTTGAAAAGTCTATTGAATTAATGATTCATCAATTGAAAGCGGTTGTCGGTTTCCAAGAAGAAACTGCCTCTGTCTCACCCGCTTCTTCATCTTCTGTTTCTACTGACCCTGCAAAGATGAAAATTGAAGACTTGGGCCTTTCCAGCCGCACGACATCAGCACTCACTGAAGGCGGGGTAAAGAGCGTGGGTGGGCTTATTAAGAAGAGCGCAGATGCACTTCGTGAGTTTGATGGTGTGGGAGACAAAGCCATCGAAGAAATCACAGAGGCGCTCACTTCTCTTGGGCTCTCGCTAAAAGGCGAATAATAGGGTAGAACCTAAAGACATATGAGCCAGCGAGCAAAAACCACCCGGTCCTTCGGACGCAAAACCGACCAGCGCAAAGCGCTCATTAAGTCGCTTGTCCGCTCGCTTATCCTCGAGGAGCGCATCGGAACTACGGAAGCAAAAGCAAAGGAAATCCGTCCTATTGTTGAGAAACTGGTAACCCGCGCACGCACGGACACCGTTGCAAACCGCCGTCTTATTGCATCTCGCATTGGGGATGCAGATGCAGTGAAAAAGCTCTTCACCACGATTGCGCCACGCTTTATGGGTGTAAACGGCGGGTACCTGCGCATTGTGAAGCGCCCCGTAAAGGCATCTACCGGACGCAAAGAAGCGTACATTGCATTCACCAAATAAGAGTATGAAAACCATTGTTAACAAAAAGCGTGTAGAGATTAAGAAAGAAAACGGTGTTCGTAAGGTATTCACCGTTGATGCATCTAATCGCACACTCGGTCGTGTTGCATCTGAAGCTGCGTCTATTCTTCTTGGGAAGAAATCGGTGCACTACACCCAAAACGCGGTACTTCCGCTTGAAGTAAAAATTGTAAATGCGTCAAAAGTGCGCATTCCGGAGCGCCGTATGAATGAGAAAACCTACCGCTGGTTCACCGGCCAGGTAGACGGTCTTCGTGAAATTACGCTTCCAAACCTTATCGCAAAGAAGGGAATTGAATACGTGATTGCACAAACGGTAGACGGCATGATTCCTCGCAACAAGCTTCGCAAAGAGCGCATGAAGCGTCTAAGCGTCATTAAATAAGTATGTCTGACATTAAATACACCACTGCAGTTGGGCGTCGCAAAACCGCTACCGCGCGCGTAAAGCTCACGCCTGCAAGCAAAAACTCTGTTACGGTAAACGGAAAACCTGCTGCAGAATTCTTCAATACGGACGAGCGCACGAACATCGCATCTGATGCGTTCCGCATCGAAGAAGTAACCGAGCACTACACCGTGGAAGCAAAAGTTTCTGGAGGTGGCATTTCAGCCCAAGCAGAAGCAGTGCGCATGGCCATTGCTCGCGCCATTGAAAAGCACATGCCTCACCTCCGCAAGCCACTTAAGGCTGCAGGATACTTGAAGCGTGACCAGCGCCATGTGGAGCGCAAGAAGCCGGGTCTGTTGAAGGCTCGCAAGCGACCAAGTTGGTCGAAGCGTTAAAGTTCACATTCAAGGTCCGCCGAGAGGCGGATTTTGACTTGCTTCTCTTTATATGGTGATATGCTCTCAGATTCGTGTACCTTGGCGAATTGAAGAGGAACAGCGGGGAGGACCCCCGTGAACCTTAGGCCACAGACGGCCAACCTCACAAGGCTTGGAGTACTAGACTATGTCTACCATCTCACTGAACGACCTTGAGGCGATGGATCGTTTCGACCTAATTCCGAAAGAAATCCTCGACTGGGTTGAACGGGCCGGCGGGAACACCCCGCTTCTGTCGACTCGCCGGTTGATGGCAAAACGCAAGAATCGCCGTCTCCTCCGCACCGTCTTCGGGCCCCTGTTCTTCGTGTCTCTCGGAGGATATTTCGGCGGAGTGTGGGCACTTGGTGCTCAACTGATGCCCGAATTCGCTGACTCCAATCTGGCGTGGAGACTTTCGATTCTTTTCTTCGGCACTCTCTTTCTCATAGGGTGTGCTCCGCTCTCTCGTGAGTGGGATCTCGAAGAGGAAACCGCGCCCTTCCGGCGGGCCTATGGCCTCCTTAGGGAGCGGACGAAAGTGCCGTTTCTCCAATTGCGGATGATGAGTCCTGATGCGCGGACAGAGCTGACAAGCACTATCTTGGTCAAGCTCGCTGGAGAAGTCCTGCGGTGTGAGGAGCACGAGAAAGAGATGTCTCGGGACGAAACTGCGCCCGGACCTCAAACTCGTACACTTGCTGAAAACGACGTACGCCTCTCGCGCGAGCGTCTGCATCAGTTTCACAAGGCTGCACAGGAACTCGGCATCGTCACAAACCAAAATGTCAAAGTGTACTTTGACCAGGCAGAGGCGTCCTTAAAGGAAAAGGATTCCGCTGCGGCATAAGTCGCACAGCTACACCCGGCAGGAAACTGCCGGGTGCTACTTTTGACCCCAAGACCATTTTCAGGCACACTCTATACATATGACAGACCGCGAAGACGATGTAGTTATTGAAACCGATGGCTCTGAGGAGCTCAGTCCTGATGAAGCTGGAGAAGCTTCTGGAAAAGTCGCAAAACAAAAGAGCGAGATTGAGAAGCTCCGCACTGAAAAGCAGGAATATCTTGATGGGTGGCAGAGAGCTAAGGCGGACTATGTCAACGCACTAAAGCGCTTCGAGATGGAGAAGCTTCAGGCTATTGAGCTAGGGAAAGTGGTAGCGCTTCGTAACTTCATTCCGGTGATGGATTCTCTTGAGCGCGCGGAGGCGGCGGGCGAAGTGCCCGAATCATTCAAAGGAATTGCGAAGCAACTGCATGACGCTGCAAAGACGCTCGGGCTTACGAAATTTGGAACTGTGGGAGAGAAATTTGATCCAAACACCCATGAAGCGCTCGGACAAGATGAAACTACCGATAGAGAAAAAGATGACACGGTAACTGCGGTGCTTGAGACCGGATGGAAATCTAAAGACGTGGTGGTGCGCGTAGCGAAAGTGCGTGTCGCTGTGTTTGCGAACTAACCTCCGTTAGCGTACGCTTCCCAGAAGAAACGGGAGGTATGAATGAGTTTTCTGAAAAGATTACTTTTCGTAGTATTGCTTTCAGCATGTACTGAAAGCGCAGTGGCACAAACAAAAGACCCTGGTGGTATTCCGCCAGGGTTCTTGTCTTATGAGCCCTTCGTTACTTCTACCGCGTATGCGCCGTTTGAAGCATCCACCACAGAAAAACAAACCTTGTCACCCTTTTTTAATTGTTTAAAGTCAAACCCCTGGCAATCATCTGCGTGGAAAAAAAGATGTTCTTTGACTCCGACACGGCGAATAAACCCCGAGAGACGATCGCCAAGTGAGTGCACAGTTCCTTTCTGAATTTTTTTCATAGGTAGTGAAGTATGAAAACAAACAGCGCCCGGTACGGGCGCTGTTGTTACGCGACGGCCTTAGCGATGCGAGAAACTCGTACGGCTTTTGGCCCTTTGTCGCCCTGCTCAACTTCAAACGACAACGTGTCGCCGAGATTAAGTGCCTCAAAGTTTGGGGTTTCTAGGGTTTTCTCAAGCTCATTGGAATGGAAGAATAGGTCCTTCTGCTGTCCTTCGATCTTGATAAATCCGAAACCTTTCTGGGTGAGGCCGGCAATAATTCCTGTCTGCATGTGGTAGCGATTAGCACCTGATAACGAGGGTCACTTTAAAAAAGTGGCTCATCAAGTGCAGGAAGCGGGCAGAGAGCTCGACTAAAGCCATGCCATACTTCACCACGATTGATGATTTGATAATACCGCGGAAAATATATTTTGTCAAAATTTTGAGAGCGATACATTGACAAATGTTATATTTTTGATATAAATATTACACCCGCGCAATTGGTGCGCGATGGAGAGCTTCATGGCGGAAAAAGAAAAACCAGACCCGAGCGCAACGGGATTGCTGCTCGTCGTTTTGTTTATCATTGCACTTGGGTTTGTCCCGGCAATGTGTTCGGCTCCCTCGGGGTAACTCCCGAAGAACTGCCTCGAGACTATTTGGTCGGTGAAAATTTCGGCCTCATCCTGTTCTACCCGGCCCGCGCGAAAGCGAGGGCCGGTTTTACGTTTGGGCTTCGCCGTAGGGCACGTTTCATTGTTTATTCGCAGGATAGAATAAAAATATTCGAACAAGTATCGCTGGTTAAGCTTTGTCCTACGGGGCTTGAAACCTTTTGCTCACACGCGTAAAATGGCTACAACTGGGCCTTCTGGCATTTTCATTCTTTTATAAGTCGCCTGTAGGCCTCGGTTTTTAATTTCTATCCTTCATGGCAAAAATTCTTGGTATTGACCTTGGGACCACAAACTCCGCCATGGCAATCATGGAGGGGGGAGAACCGCGCGTTCTTGAAAACACAGAGGGAGGACGCACCACTCCTTCAGTAGTCGCTATCGCAAAAAACGGCGAGCGCCTCGTGGGCACGCTCGCAAAGCGTCAGGCCGTGACTAATCCGAAGAACACTATTTACGGCATTAAACGCTTCATGGGCCACCGCTTCACTGATGAGGCCGTACAGAAAGATAAGGGAATTGTGCCGTATGAAGTAAAGGCGGGACCTGACGGCGGGGTGCAGGTGCATTTAGGCGATAAGGATTACCGTCCGGAAGAAGTGTCTGCAATGATTCTTTCAAAACTGAAAGCAGACGCAGAAAGCAAACTAGGAGAGAAGATTACGGAAGCGGTCATCACCGTACCTGCATACTTTGACGATGCACAACGCGCAGCCACAAAAGCTGCAGGAGAAGTGGCAGGACTCACGGTAAAGCGCATCATTAATGAGCCTACCGCAGCAGCGCTTGCGTACGGCTTTAATAAGAAAAAAGACGAGAAAATTGTCGTGTATGACTTTGGCGGCGGCACCTTTGATATCTCCGTACTTGAGGTGGGAGATGACGTTATCGAAGTAAAGAGTACGGACGGAGACTCTCACATGGGCGGGCGTGACATTGATCAGAAAATTGTGCGCTTTTTGGCTGATGAATTTAAAAAGCAAACCGGACTTGATGTCACCAAAGACCCACTGGCGCTCCAGCGCCTTGATGAAGGGGCAGAAAAGGCAAAGCATGAGCTTTCAACGTCTGCGGAAACTGAAATTAACATTCCGTTTATCACGGTAGGTACGGACGGTACTCCGCAGCACCTTTTGGTGCGCATGACGCGCGCAAAGCTTGAAGAGCTTGCAGACGAATTTATCACGCGCTCTATGGACATCACCAAGCGCGCGCTTGAAGCGTCAGGCATGAAGGCTTCAGAAATTAGCGAGGTGGTACTGGTGGGAGGTCAGACCCGCATGCCAAAAATTCAGGAAGAAGTGAAGAAGCTGTTTGGAAAAGACCCGCATATGGGCGTGAACCCTGATGAAGTGGTCGCTATAGGCGCTGCCATTCAAGCCGGCATTCTTCAAGGAGATGTGAAAGATATTCTTCTCGTGGATGTTATTCCGCTTTCACTCTCCATTGAAACTATGGGAGGGGTTGCAACTAAGATCATAGAACGAAACACTGCGATACCAACCTCCCGCAGTCAGACGTTCTCCACCGCAAGCGATAACCAGACGAGCGTGGAAATTCATGTAACCCAAGGAGAGCGCGCCATGAGTGCGGATAATAAATCGCTCGGGCGCTTTAACCTGGACGGCATTCCTCCAGCGCCCCGCGGACTTCCGCAGGTAGAAGTTACCTTTGATGTGGACTCAAACGGCATTCTGACAGTGAAAGCTAAAGAGAAAACAACCGGTAAAGAACAGAGTATCCGTATTGAAGGCTCAACTGGTCTTTCTCAAGCCGACATCGATAAAATGAAAGCAGACGCAGATGCTCATGCTGCAGAAGATGAGAAGCGCAAAGCATTGGTGGAAGTAAAAAACATCGCAGACCAAATGGTGTACACCGCAGAAAAAGCACTCAAAGATGCGGGAGATAAAGTCCCGGCAGAAGTAAAAACCGATGTAGAAGCGAAAATTGCAGACCTGAAGAAAGTGCGAGAAGCAGATGACGAGACTGCAATAAAAAACGCATCTGAAGCTCTGTCCACTTCTATGCAAAAGATTGGGGAAGTAATGGCACAAGCACAGGATACAGGGAACAGTGAACAGAAAACAGAAGGTCAGACCTCAGAAAATCCTACCGCAGCCGAAGCAGAATATACCGAAAAACCGAAAGAATAGTGAGTAACTGAAACAGCGCCCGCTCACGCGGGCGCTGTTTCTTTATACAGAAAATGTTAGTGTGGCGGGCAGAAGAAAGGAGGGCCAAGAATGGAAGAGGCTCTTTGGTTTGTCCAGCAGACCATGCTTGAACTTCTTGATGAGATGCCTCGTACGCGAGAGGAAACGGTACAAGAAGTTTTCAGGCAGGCAATGCGTGGTGAGTACGGATTATTGCTTGCAACAACTGATAACCCTCTTTTTGTGTGTTACACGCTTTTCGATGCACTCAAGACCGAACAAGCAATTGTGGCGTGGAGGGTGCGAGGATACGTGATTGAGTATTGCGTACCTATTGAAGTAAGTACACGGTTAAAGGAATGGAGGCTCAAGGAAACAAGAGGGTAAACGGCGCATGTTCATGCGCCGTTTCATTTTTTGCACGAAACAGTTGTCGGTGTATAGTAATCCAACGTTATGGCAAAAAACTATTACGATATCCTCGGTGTTGAGAAAAAAGCCACGAAAGACGACATCAAAAAAGCGTTTCGTAAACTAGCACAAAAGCATCACCCCGATAAAGGGGGAGACGAGGCGAAATTTAAAGAAATCACCGAAGCGTACTCGGTACTCACCGATGATAAAAAGCGTCGTGAGTATGACTCCTACGGACAAACTTTTGCGGGTGGAGCGGGCCCAGGCGGCTTTGGTGGATTTGACCCATCGCAATTCTCTGGCTTTGGTCAGGGCGGCGTTGAATTTGATATCTCTGATTTGTTTGGCGGGTTCGGAGATATGTTTGGAGGGGCAGGGGGGAGAAGTCGCGTGCGCCGCGGAAGAGATATTTCTATAGATGCAGAAATTTCTTTCAAAGAATCTGTATATGGTGTGAGGCGTTCAATGCTTCTCACAAAAGTGGGGAAATGCGATACCTGTGATGGTAAGGGCGCGAAACCAGGAACAGAGATGCAGAACTATACCGGATGTAACGGTGCAGGACGCATTCATGAGACCCGTGACTCGGTGCTTGGCGCATTCACGAGTGTGCGCACCTGTCCGCAGTGTGAAGGTGCAGGAAAGATACCAAAAGAAAAGTGTGCGACGTGCGCCGGACGTGGTGTGCTTCGCAAGGAAACAGAAATCAAGCTCGATATACCAGCAGGAATTGATAACGGGGAAATGATTCGTATGCCAGGAGCAGGAGAAGCTATAAAAGGTGGCGCGTCCGGCGATTTATATATCAAAGTGCATGTAAAGCCACACCCAGTATTCCGGAAAGAAGGCCTTAATCTCGTGATGCAGCTTCCGGTGAAACTCACCGACGCGCTTCTTGGAACTACCGTCTCCATTACGACTCTCGATGATAAGGTTCTGGAGGTAAAAATTCCTGTCATGACTAAAGTGGAAGAAATTCTCCGCGTGCGCGGAAAGGGTGTTCGCCAGGACGGCGCTGAAGGAGATCTGATGATATACCTTCATGCCTCGCTTCCGAAAAAACTCTCCGGGAAAGCGAAGAAAGCCATAGAAGATCTCAAGTCCGAAGGACTGTAATCTTCAGTTTCGTTCCATTACGTTTGTTGATTATGTTTCATACAACCATTTTTCATACGCTATCTTTGGCCGACCGGCCAAAGATAGTGTATGACAGAAAAGATCCTGAAGTGTTCGTCCCCACCTGGTCCCTGTTTCCTGTACGCTGTTGCCTGTAAACTTCCTATATGGAACTTGAGGGCATGATGCTTGAACTTGGCGCATCTGTATCTGCCATAGGCGCAGACGCCTGGGTATGGGTGATGAATTTCTTGGTACTCATTGTTCTCACGCTAGCGGTGTACATGTTTGCTATGCGTGAAGGAGGCGCAGGAGTTATTTCTCTTAATATCGCTCTCTACTGCGGGTATGCTATTTACAACGTCTTTCCGTACCGAGATGAAATAGTGGGGATAGGCGCAACTCCGCTTGTACAAGCGGTCCTTGCGGTCGCACTCTTCCTGGCCGCCACTGCGCTTCCATTTTTAATAGCCATGCGCTTGACCGCTCCCTCCTTTGGTCAGCTCTCATTTTTCCAAGGCCTTCTGCTTTCACTCGTTGCTGCCGTATTCCTGCTCGCCCTTGCATTCCATGTATTTCAAATTAGTGATATCTATACCTTCTCTGATCCACTGAACCAGCTCTTTGCACCGGAGGGGTATTTCTTCTACTGGTTTATCGCTCCCCTCATCGGACTTCACTTCCTCGCCAAATAACTCCACTATCCCCGCTTCGCACTGTTAGCTGTATACGGTACGCTGTAAACTTCCTGTATGGGCTTTCGCACTCAAATCACCCTGGGCGGCATTTTTTTAGTGCTCGCGTCCTACCTGGTGGGGTATTGGACTGCGTGGGTGGGCATCACGCTCCTCTTTTTCTCTGCGGTTATGTATTTCATAGATAAAGACTAATCCTATGGAACTTCCTCCCTCTATCTTCCCCCTTCTATCTTCTTCACTATGATGTTTATCCTCTACATTATTGTGACCACCGCTGTAGTCGCGTATTTCATCGGCTTTAGCATAGTCCTCATTTTTGCCATGATTGACAAACAGAAAGACTCCACGATGGATAATAAAATTGTGGCGTTTTTCCTCCTGCTTGGCCTTGTCGTTGTTCCCCTCCTTGGAGTTATCACCTCGCTTCCGGATCGTTAGCGCGGGGAGCAACGTGATACCATGACTTTAATGAGCGGGCTAAATAGTTCCATTAAACTGGCCTTAAAATGGTTACCGTTTTTTTCGCTTTTTGCGAAAGATCTTCCGACCCTTGTGGCGGATGAAATTCTGACTCCGCTTCCTGACGCACTAAAGGAGTTGGAACAACGTCGTTTAGATCCAAAACTCACGGAAGCGGTCCGCAAGTATCTACAAGACGATATTCCGGAATATTGCAAAGACGAACCCGTCTTATATTTGGCTCGTCATATAGCAACTCCCAATTTTGAGACAAAGCGTTTTGTGCATTTAACCGCAGAAACCGGCATCAAAACAGTTCTTGGCCAAGACACGAAAGACCTTTTCGTTCCGCAAAACCCTCTCAAACATGCACTCGGTAAAATGCCGATTCATATGGGAACCTCCAAAAAGGACGGCAAAACATTTGAACGATTCCACAATATTTCAATTATTGATTTCAATGCTTCAAACGGAAAACCCTTCAGAGATATAATGACGTTGTGGGGTGAGCCGTTAGCAACATTTCATGCTCGGTTATGTGAGTGGTATCTGCAGAAGCCTGTACCCATTGTGGACGACGCAGACTGGATAGAACGCAATGGTCGAGGCAATCTTTTCGAGCACTACAAGCACTTTTTAGCCCTCTTTATACGTGATGGCATTCTGTTCGAAGACTATATTGCAGAAGATATAGATGAACGACAGTTTATTTTAAAGGTATTACGTCCTGCATTTTCATTTATTGAGAAGAAATTTGGCGTTCGCCCCCTTATCGCAAACCTTGCCACCACCAGTATGGAGAGTGGCACCTTATGGTACAGTTATCCTAGTGAAGTGAAGAAGATTCTCGAGGAGCATTTACATACTAATCATTCACAATCATGACGTGGTTTTTCCTTGCACTCATAGGCCCGTTCCTCTATGCGGCGACTAACCACATAGATAAAATACTTCTTGATAAGTATTTTAAAGAAGGCGGGGTAGGGACCCTGCTTCTTTTCTCGGCCCTTCTTTCAGCAGTAGCTCTTCCCATACTCTTTTTCATTGACCCTGGAGTTTTCTCGGTTGGACTAATGAATATCGCAGTCCTGGCGCTGGTGGGCGTGCTTAACATCATGGTCCTTTGGTCGTATCTGATGGCCTTAAAAGACGAAGAGGCGTCAATCGCTATCGTCTTTTACCAGCTCGTGCCTGTATTTGGGTATGTGCTTGGGTACCTTATTTTGGGAGAAGTGCTCACCACCATGCAGTTAATTGCCATGGCAGTAATTATTCTTGGAACTTCTATTGTTTCGTTTGAGATAGATGCGGACAACAAATTCCGCATGCGAGGAAAGACTATATTCTTCATGGTATTTGCCGCGCTTTGTTGGGCGCTTGAGTCGGTGATTTTCAAAGCTGTTGCACTCGAAGAAAACGTCGTGCGTTCGCTGTTTTGGGAACATCTCATGCTCGCGCTTGCAGGTGTAGTTATATTCCTGACCATTAGATCCTACCGGAAACACTTTATGGAGGCAATTAAATCGAATTCCGGACGTATCCTCGGCCTGAACTTCGCCAACGAGTCCTTATACATGCTTGGGAACATGGCTTTCGCTTTTGCGTATTTACTCGCACCTGTCGCGCTAGTGTTGCTCACTGAGTCTTATCAACCTTTGTTTGTTCTAGCGATCGGGGTGTTTCTTACCCTCTTCTTCCCGCACTTAACTAACGAAAAAATTCACTTGAAACATTTAGGGCAAAAGCTATTGGCTATTGCGGTTACTGGCATCGGCACCTACTTACTGTTTATGCAGTAGCTCATACCCAGTTATGGATACTGGTATACTTAAGAACACAAACGGCGAATGAAACTTCAAAAACACATTCTGTTTGTGGTACTTATTCCTGCACTTATTGCAATTGGAATAGTTTCTTACAACAGATTTTTGATACATCACGATTATCTCGTAAGTTATGAAGGGTCATGTGATCCGATTACTGAAGAATGTTTCGTTGCGTGTGAAAATGAAGAGTGCGCGGAGCCATACTACTATGCAATAGTTGAAAAGGATGCCGCATATCTATACGAGCGCTGTGGTCCAGACATCACTGGTTGCGAATTTGCATCAACCTGCAGTCTTAATGAGGCTTCGTGTTCAATTTTGTACTGCGATCCAATGACAGAAGCGTGTGATGATGTTGATGTCATTTTAGAGACAGAAGCTCCAGAGATGGCAACATCCTCAGCAGACTCTCTCTTAGATGAGACGATAACCGAAGAATGATTATGTATTCGTGGATGAACAAAAAATTGGAAATCAAAGAAACCCCTCGTTTTGGAAAGGGGGTCTTTGCGACAGATCGCATATCACCAAATGAAACCTTGTTTGTGATGGGCGGCCATATTATTGATATTGAAAAAGAAAATCATCTAGATTCATTCCAAATTGATAAGCCAATTGAGATTTCAGAAGAATTTTCTTTCTGCCCAATGAGCCCTGAGGACATGGATCGCATGCCTCAGCACTACGTTAACCATAGCTGTGAGCCGAATGCTGGCTTTAAAGCTTCAAATTTCATGGTCGCAATGCGTGAAATACTCCCAGGTGAAGAGGTGGTCTACGATTATGCGATGATCATTGCTTCAAATGAAGCCAGTGAAAACTATTTCACGATGGAGTGTCTGTGCGAATCTGCACAGTGCAGAAAAATTATAGATGAAGAGGGTTGGAAAAATCCTATATTGCAAGAGAAGTACGCTGGTTATTTTCAGTATTATGTCGAAAAGCTTATAGAAACGAGTAAAAAAGGCTTGCTATGATTTGCCATCTCTTTACAGAACCAACGTATCTAATCTTCTCCTCTAATCTTCCAGAGCTTTTGTATTATTCTCATATTCCTGCAACGATCATCGCGCTTATCGTAGGTTTCTTCGTATTTTTCAATGACAGCAAGTTTTTGCTTAATCGGCTACTTCTTGCAATTTCTATAATATTTTCTTTTTGGACAGTAGCCAATTTGATTGTTTGGACCAATATACATAGTGATTTTATGCTCTTTGTGTGGTCTTTCTTTGGGGTGCTGTCCGCGCTTCTATCAATTTTTAGTATTTATTTTGTCTATGTATTTCTTTATAAGAAAGATGTTGGGTTAAATCTCAAATTGAGCTTCTTGGCGCTACTTGCCCCCGTATTAGTTCTTGCTCCAACCGCATTCAATCTTAGGGGGTATGACATAACGGCATGCGACGCTTTTGCTTACGAAAATATTATTTTCTACGGCTATTACTCACTCCTGGGAGGCATAGCAATGGTGTGGATACTCGCACTGCTGATTGGTGCTTACCGAAAAGCTGCTCCAGAGTTTAGACGGCAAATCCTTCTGCTGGGGATTGGTATCGAGTCATTTTTGTTCTTTTTCTTCTCGATTATTTTTCTCGCTTCCTACCTAGCAAACATTGGCCTTCTTGCAGATTCTGACTTTGAAATGTATGCATTTTTCGGAATGATCATATTCATGACATATATTGGAATTTTGTTAGTAAAGTCGAAGATATTCCACGTTAATGTCATCGCTCCTCAAGCTCTTACGGTGGCACTTGTGGTAATTATCGGCGCCCAGTTCACATTCATCGACTCGATGGTGAGCCTAGTTTTGAACGGCATAGCATTTGCGCTCACTGCGATTGTTGGCGTTATTTTGGTCAGAAGCGTTCGACGTGAAATCGAGCAACGAAAACGTATTGAGCAGCTTGCACGAGACCTTTCGAAAGCAAACGACCAGCAGGTGGTGCTCATACACTTCATTACGCACCAAATTAAGGGCTTTGTGACGAAGTCTCGGAATATTTTCGCCATGCTTAAAGAAGGGGAGTTTGGTGTGATGCCAGAGGCGTCAAAAGAAATTATTGCGCAGGGATTTGAATCTGACACCAAAGGACTCAATACTATTCAGGAAATTCTAAACGCCGCAAATATTAAAAGTGGGAAAGTCTCCTACACTATGGCACCGTTTGATCTCAAGAAGCTGATTGAAACTATCGCTACTGACCTGAAAGCGACGGCTGATGCAAAGGGTCTCTCGTTTACCCTTGCCTTGGGGACTGATGAGGTAACGGTACATGGAGATTCTGCGCAACTGACAAATGCGTATAAAAACCTGATAGACAATTCAGTAAAATACACACCTTCCGGAAGCATCACGCTCGATTTGATGAAAAAAGACGGGAAGGCAGTGTTCACCATCACTGATACCGGCATTGGTATCACCCCAGAAGATATGAAAAATCTCTTCACTGAAGGCGGGCACGGGAAAGATTCTGCAAAAGTAAATGTGGAATCTACTGGTTTTGGTCTCTATATCGTGAAAAGCATCATAGAAGCGCACAAAGGTCGCGTGTGGGCGGAATCAGATGGCGCTGGCAAGGGCTCCCGCTTCATTGTTGAACTCCCTGCATAAACAAAACCGCACCGCCTTAGCGGTGCGGTTTTGCGTGCTCAAAGGCTATGCACGATTTTTTATTTCAGTTGAGAGAAGTTCTATCGCTTCTGCAAGTGACTTTGCCCCAAGAGATTCAGTACGGCTTTCCATAGACACTGTTTTTGCCTCTACTTCCTTGTCGCCAACCACAAAAAGATACGGAATTTTTTCACCTTTGGCATTGCGAATTTTCTTCCCGAGTGATTCGTTCGCTGTGTCTACTTCAGCGCGAATACCCGCATCGCGAAGTGAGACATGTACTTCTTTTGCGTAGTCTGCATGCTTTTCTGAAACTGGAAGTACACGCGCCTGCACCGGAGAAAGCCAGAGGGGGAATGCGCCGGCGTGTTTTTCAATAAGGAACGCCATGGTGCGCTCGATAGAACCGATAGATGAGCGATGCACTACAAAACACATATGCTCTTTGCCGTCTTCGCCAATATAGGTCAGGTTGAATTTACGAGGAGAAGAAAGATCATACTGCACGGTAAACGCGGTGTCTTCCTTCCCGTTAACGTTTTTCATTTGAATATCAATCTTTGGCCCATAGAACGCTGCTTCGTCCTTTGCTTCTTGGAATTCAACTCCTCTATTCTTCATAGCTTCGCGAAGCAGGCCTTCCGCCTTCTCCCAGCCTGCATCATCTTTAAAGTATTTTTCGGTATTTGCACGATCTCCAAGAGAAAGGCGGTAGCGGTAATCACGACCCATTTGTAGGCCCAGCACGCCATTTGCGTATTCAATAAGATCAAGTGCCTTATTCACTTCTTCAACCGCCTGTTCTTCAGAGGTACAGATAATATGCGCGTCTGAAAGACAGAACGAACGAACGCGCTGAAGACCCATGAGCTCTCCTGACTTTTCGTAACGATAGAGTTTTGCAAGTTCTGCGTAGCGAACGGGAAGATCACGATAACTATGAGGCTTTGAAAGATACATTTCAAAGTGATGCGGGCAGGTCATAGGACGAAGCATAAATTTTTCGTCTTCGTCCTCTATTGGAGCGTACATTGACTCTTTATAGTGCGGATAGTGCCCAGACTTTTCGTAGAGACCTATCTTTGCGATATCAGGGGTATATACGTGTTCATATCCGCGCTTAATTTCTTCGTCAACGATGAAGCGTTCAATTTCACGACGAATGGTGGAGCCTTTGGGGGTCCAAAGGGGGAGACCTTTGCCCACGGTATCCGAAAAGGTGAAGAGGTCTAATTCACGCCCCAAACGCTTATGGTCATTATCTTTTTCCGGCATTTCCATAAAGCGCAGAATACCACGAAAATACGAGGCGGGAACCAAGGTGCTGTGCTAGAGTGAAACCTAAGAGGCTATGGAATACACCCGGAGATTTGACCTCGGGAAGGTGAAAGACGCGTCTGCGTGGGCATCTGCCGTTGCGCAGGGCATCCTTGAGCGCCACCCAAACGAGGAAATGTACACCTGCGCAGCGGGCATTAGTCCGTCTGGCGTGGTGCATTTTGGAAACTTCAGAGACATTGTTACGGCACACCTCGTGCGCGAAGCACTGAAAGCGAAAGGTAAGAACGCCCGATTGATTTTCTCTTGGGACAACTTTGACCGTTTCCGCAAAGTTCCTGCAGGCGTTCCTGAAAATTTCGCAGAGCACATTGGCAAACCGCTTTCAAAAATTCCTGACCCGTGCGGAGAACACGCTTCCTATGCAGAGCATTTCCAACTTCCGTTTGTGGAAGCAATGCAGAAGCTCGGCATTGAAATTGAATACCGTAATCAAACCGCACTCCATGAAAGTGGTGCGTATGACTCTGCGCTCTTTGAGGCCCTGAAGCGCCGTCATGATATTGCCGACATTCTCCTTTCCTTTATGTCTGATAAGGCAAAGGGAGAGAAGGGTATTAACCCTGAGGAGTACCGCGAAAATTATTACCCTATTGCGGTGTATTCACGCTTTAGCGGTAAAGACCTCACGAAGATTCTTTCCTATGACGGAAACTCCACCATCACATATCTGTGTGTTGAAACAGGGAAGGAAGACACCGTAAATTTGTCCCAGGAACACATCGCGAAACTTTCTTGGAAAGCAGATTGGCCGATGCGCTGGCGCCACGAAGGGGTGCATTTTGAACCGGGCGGACATGACCACGCGTCTCCAGGAGGAAGCTACGACACTGCATCTGTTATTGCTAAAGAAGTATTTGGGTACGAGGCACCTACCTTTGTGGAATATAAGTTTGTGGGGATACAGGGACTGGGTGCAAAAATGTCAGGCTCAAAAGGAAACGCCGTATCTCCGCTTGAGCTCTTGGACATTTACGAACCTGAACTTTTAAAGTGGCTCTATTTCCGCAAATCACCTGACCAGTCTTTTGAACTGGCGTTCAACACTGATATTTATCGCCAGTATGAGGAGTTCGATGCAGAAAACCCTGATGCACATGCCATTCCGTTTCGTCATGCCGTGAGTTTTGGCCAAATTGTGCAGTGGGACGAACGTAAATTGAAAGATATTCTTTCTGGACTCAATCTTTCCTACGGCGCAGAAAGCATCCAATCACGACTTCCGCTCGCACGAAACTGGCTCACTAAGTACAACCCGGATGAAATGATTTCTCTCTTGTCTGCACCAAATACGGCGTATGCCGAGAGTATGAATGCTGTACAGAAAGAGCAGATTGCGCGCCTACGTGATGAACTTTCAAACATGGAAATGCTCTCCATCCCGGAACTTGAAACGTTGGTATATGCAATTCCAAAAAGAGACGAGCTTGACGAAGCATCTCTTAAAAAAGCACAGCGCGCTTTTTTCAAAGACGTCTATAACCTTTTAATTGGAAAAGATGCAGGGCCACGGCTTGGCACCTTCCTGTGGGCTATTGATAAAGAACGCGCGCTCGCACTCCTTTCAGTCTAAAGAAAACCAGGGCCGTAAGGCCCTGGTTAATTCGGCATAAACATTAAGTTCAGGTGTTAGTTTCTTTTTTCACAAGTGCCCGTTGCTCATCAGTGAGTTTGGGCAATTCTCCCGTTAGCTTGTACTGGTCCCAGATAGGGCGCCAGTCTTGCGGGAACACTTCGAGAAATATTTCATCCACAAACTCGCCGTTATGGGCGATGTTTGCACGGGAGCGTCCCCACATGCGATACCCCGTCTTAATAAGGTGTCCAAGACTTTTCGCATTCCAAGCTTTTACATTGGATTGCACTTTCCGGAGATTCCGGACAATGAAGCAGTGGTACAAGAGAAGCAGTTTTGCCTCTGTTCCCACACCCTTGCCTTGGAGTCCCACGTCAATAATGAGTGAGCCCGTGGTCCCGCGCCCGTCTGGCCAACGCATACCGTGAATGCCGGTATGTCCAATGTAACGGTAGTAGATTTCATCTCCGCTTTTCTCATGAAGGAGAATCGCGAACACTTCATCTTTCCCTTTTGATTTTTTCAGATTTTCAACAAAGTCATCGAAGTCTGAAGGGAAGTAGGGAGGACCCTGAAGCGTGCCTTCAATGGCATCCCGCTGATTCACTACCTCAAGATAGGCAGGGCCATACTCCTTCTGTATGAGTGCAAGGGAGCAGAGCATGCCTTTATAGACGATGATATGACGAATAGTCATGGTCCTGTTCCTTTCAAAGAACTGCTCTAGCCCATAAGACGGGAAAACCCCAGCTTCCGCAGAGCCGGGGCGTTTCTATTCTTTAAAAGTCAGGAGAGAAAAGTCGCGGCTACGCGTAAGCAATAGGAAAAGGAAGGTCGGTCCCGGCCTTTTCCATAGAGCGAACGATGTAACCGCATTCAAAATGCATAAATATACGGTACTTTGTAAAAATAACTTGTCAATCAAATGATAGAATGATGAAAATGGTTGAAAAAGAAAAAAAGAAATTTCGCGCGATACCGGTCATACGAGCGTATACAAAAGCGGGAAAGAAATACCCGTGGTGGATTGTGCTAGTACTTGTCGGCCTTCTTATGGTTGAAGGTGCAGGAGTGGTCGGCCCGCTTCTCATAAGTCAGTTTATAGACACTCTAAGCACGAGTACGCCCACTGACCAGGTGGTGCAGAGCCTTTTTAGCATTCTCTTCATGATGAGCGGAATGGGGTTTGTGGGCTGGATTGGCCAACGAATTCGTTCGGTAGGCATACGAAACTTTGAAATGAAAGTCATGGTTGATCTTTCAAACCAAGCGTTTACCTACCTTATCCGCCACTCCCACGACTTCTTTACCTCAAACTTCGCCGGCTCACTTACTAGACGCGTAAGCCGCTATTCTCGTGCTTTCGAGCAGGTGGCGGATGTTATTACGGAGAATTTTCTTTCGGTTTTTTTATATGCCACTGGAGTAATCATTATCCTTTCTACACGCAACATATACCTGGGTATTGGAGTACTTGTTTGGTGTGTGCTTATGGTCTGGTTTCAACTCATGCTTACCAGAAAGGGTCAGACATATCGTGTAAAAAGCTCGGCAGAAGATTCTAAGCTAACAGGTATACTTTCCGACTCTGTAGCAAACCACTCCACCATAACGCTTTTTGCATCTGGCACGCAGGAGTCCCGCACTTTTTTTGATGCAAATAAAAACTGGTACCAAGCGACCATGAAAGCGTGGCGTTTCGATTCAACTATTCATGCGGTGCAGGGCCTCATGGCTCTCGCGCTTGAATTTGTGCTCATAAGCAGTGCAATTTTACTTTGGTCGAAGGGTTTAATTTCTATTGGCGATTTCGTGCTTATCCAAGTGTATATTCTTGGTCTTTTGACGCGCATATGGGGAATTGGAAGTAGTTTGCGCCGCCTGTATTACGGCTTTGCTGATGCGGATGAGATGATAGAAATCCTCGATAAACCTCACGGGATTGAAGACAGACTGGGCGCGGCACGTCCCACCCATGCAGAAGGAGCCATTGGATTTGAAAACGTTTCCTTCAGTTTTACTGCAGGAACTGATGTACTTCATGACTTCACCCTTCACATACCTCCGGGACAAAAAATTGCACTGGTGGGGCCTTCTGGTGCTGGTAAAACCACGGTGACAAAGCTTCTGCTTCGTTTGTATGACGTGACAGCAGGAAAAATTACACTCGACGGTACTGACATACGCGACGTGGCCCAGGAGAGTCTGCGCACTCTCATATCATTCGTTCCGCAAGATCCCATACTTTTCCACCGCTCACTCAAAGACAACATAAAATACGGAAAAGAAAACGCAACAGACGAAGAAATAATCGAAGCAGCAAAGAAAGCGCACTGTCATGAGTTCATTTATAAACTCCCACTTGGCTATGAGACTCACGTCGGCGAGCGCGGCGTAAAGCTTTCTGGTGGAGAACGTCAGCGTGTCGCTATTGCCCGCGCTATTTTGAAAAACGCTCCCGTACTCGTACTCGATGAAGCAACGTCTGCGCTCGACTCGGAATCCGAACATCTCATTCAAGACGCTCTTAAAACTCTTATGCAAGGGAAGACGGTTATTGTCATAGCACATCGACTCTCAACTATTATGGAAATGGATCGCATCATTGTGATGCAACATGGAACTATTGAAGCAGATGGTGCTCATAGTGAGCTCCTCCAACACGATGGGCTATATAAAAAGCTCTGGAGCATCCAGGCGGGCAGTTTTATCTCTGAAGAAGTGGCGTGATACCATGTGCCATATGAGGTTATCCGAAGATCTGAAGGCGCGCGGGTACGCCGAACACTCCAGTGTTCCGCTTGAAACTATTGTGGATACCGCTCGTGGGATATACCTCGGTATGGATCCGACCGCAGACTCGCTCCACGTAGGGCATTTGGTTCCTCTCATTCTTATGAAGCGTCTTTCCGACGCCGGACACCGCACGGTATTTTTGGTGGGCGGGGGCACCGGCATGATTGGAGACCCGCGCGAAAGCGGAGAGCGTAATCTTCTTGATAAGCGAACACTGGAACACAACAAACGTGCGCTGAAAGCACAGCTCCAAAAGCTCGTGGGGAAGAAAATTGAAATGGTAGACAACGCCGCCTGGCTTTCAAAGACCGGTCTTTTAGAATTCCTGCGTGATATTGGTAAACACTTCACCGTAAACGAACTTTCAAAGCGCGATCTTATTAAGCGCAGAATAGATTCTGGAGACCCGATTTCATTTACGGAATTCACGTACTCGCTGTTGCAGGGATACGACTTTCTGCATCTCTTTAAGAAAAAAGGAATTACCGCCCAAGTGGGTGGTAGCGATCAGTGGACCAATTTGCTTTCTGGCGTTGACCTTATCCGTAAGAAACTAGGGAAAGAAGCGTACTGTTTTACGCTTCCTTTGGTAACAGATGCCGCCGGTAAAAAGTTTGGTAAATCAGAAGGAAACGCCGTATGGCTCGATGGAAAGAAAACTCCATCCTACGCCATGTATCAGTTTTGGATTAACCTCCCCGATCAGGGACTTGAGACATATCTCAAGCTGTACACGTTCATGTCTTTAGAAGAAATTTCTGCACTTATCGCTCGTCACGAAAAAAACCCAAGTGCGCGTGAAGCACAAAAAACTCTTGCCCGCGAAGTTACACGCTTCGTGCACGGCGAAAAGAGCATGGTGCAGGCAGAAGCAGAAACTGAAGTGCGTTTTTCTGAAAAGGCACTCACTGCACTTTCAGAAGAAGAGCGTTCTGCATTTCCTACGGTCATGATTAGCGGTGAAAAAACCATGGTTTCAGCGGTAGTCGCAGACGGCTTCAAGGTTTCAAAGTCGGAGGCGCGACGGCTCATCCAAGGAAGAGGCATCCGCATAAATGGCGAGACGATAGAAACAGACCGCGTCATTACTGACACTGATTTGGTAGGCGGAGAGGCGTTTTTGGAGAAAGGGAAGGTGAAAATAATCGTAAAGAAATAGCCAAAAGTTGTGTAGGTTCGGTGGATAAAAGATACACAACTTTAAGTTGTGTATGAAAGGATATGCTCATGAATCCACCTTCCTTAACAAAAAAAGGCCAGAAAGAAGCGATTCGCTTATATCAAAGCGGTCTCAGTGCAAAGCAAACAGCAGATACACTTGGTGTGAGTATTGGCGCCGTGTATTACCCGCTTCGTCGGTATAAAATTCAGCGCCGTTCTGCAGTTGAATCTAACCGCATACGTTTTGAAGCAACTCCGCTCTCGTATTCCATCAAGACACAATTGTCAGAAAGTGAAAAGGAGCTGAAACTGGCAGGGACAATGTTGTACTGGGCTGAGGGATACAAGATTGGACAGTCTATAGATTTTGCAAACTCAGACCCTGCGATGGCATCAATTTTCATCAAATTCCTTCGCACGGTATGCGGTGTCGGCGAAGAGAGAATTCGTTGCAAACTATATTGTTACGAAGGACAAGATGTAGAAAAACTTCTGATTTTTTGGAGTCAGCTATTGCTTGTTCCTGTTAATCAATTCACTCGTCCGTTTGTAACAAAATCTGCACCAGGACCACGGGGTCCGCGCATGATTCACGGCTTGATTCATATATGTTATTCTGACAAACGATTGCTCAGGGAGATCCTGCTATGGATCAATGAGTACTCAAAAAACTTGACGCGTCGATGGTAGAGTGGTCAATTACACAACGCTGTAAACGTTGCGGCTTCGGCCTACGCAGGTTCGAATCCTGCTCGGCGCACACATAAAAAGAAATGCCCGAACGAGAGTTCTGGCTTTTCTTATTTTCTGGCCCGGGGAGGATTTGAACGCCGGAGCGGGGTACCTGTTTAGCTAAACGGGTCGCGAGGCGTGCCCAGCAAAAAGAGAGCGGCGACGAGCTTTAATGCGAGGGAGAAATACGGTAATCCGCGGTCCTCCCCGGCGCACAAGAAATAAAAAACCTGAACGAGAGCTTGGGTTTTCTTAAGGCTTTATAAACACATGTATTTGCGTATATACGCAAAAGCGCGCTAGAGTACGAGTGTCAGTTAGCAGCGGAACCTGCACTGATAGTGGGACGCGCGATGGCCCGTCTTCACATTCGCCCTTTGATCTCCACTGCCGGGTTAAGAAAGAATATTCGGCATGAAAAAGCACTCAACTGGGCCTCCCACTCCTGACACACAGCGCTTTCACCCTCCGTAAGGCGCTCGTATTTCTGGATTGGGAAACCACCGCCTCTTCGTGAGGCACAATGGGCCGGAGCAGCACCACGCTGCTCCGGCCCAACTCTTTCCATTTATTCAGATGGGAAATTATACGTTATTTTTACTATAGTAAGAATAACGTATAATTTGAAAGAAAAGAAAATGGCCAGGAGTTCATCCTGGCCATTCTTCCAGATTCGTTTTCGCGCTTAGCGCGCGTACACGATTCTGGGCTGTTTCTTCGCTTTCACGAACCGCTTCAGGAGTCCGAGAACTCCGAGTGCAGTCATGAGAGAGAAGAAACCCGCCACTCCAAGAGCAGTCCATGTCTGAACGTGCTCTTTGGTGATTATTGCCATCACCGGGCCGCCCATCATGGCGCATGCGCCAGTGACGACAGTGCACCGTGACAGAATAGTTGTGTAGCGAAAGAACGTATTCATCCGAAACCCCAAACTAGTTGATGATAATATATGATAGCATATTAAAACATATATGTCAATATGTAGCAGTGTTTGGTATAGTTTCTTGATGAAGCAGACACTCCTCACTGGCCTCCAGTCTTCTGGAACACTCCACATTGGTAATTATTTTGGTGCGCTAAAACCGTTTGTAGATACGTATGAAAGCGCCCAGAGCTATCTCATGGTTGCTGACCTTCATGCGCTCACGTCGCTTCGCGATCCACACGCAATGCGCCGCAACACTATAGACGCCGTAAAAGATTATCTTGCCGTAGGCGTCAATCCGAAAAAATGCGTCATATTCCGTCAGTCAGATATTCCTGCACATCCAGAACTGGCATGGGTTTTAAACTGCCTCGTAAATGTTTCTTTCTTAGAGCTTGGGCATGCGTACAAAGACAAGGTAGCCAAAGGGCTTGATGCAAATGCGGGGCTTTTCACGTATCCCGTGCTTATGGCTGCGGATATTCTTTTGTATGACACAGACGTAGTGCCGGTGGGAGAAGACCAGCGCCAGCACATTGAATACGCGCGGGAAGCAGCAAATAAATTTAATAACGCATACGGCCAACTCTTCAAGGAACCGAAAGAACTTATTTTGAAAGGAACTGGTGTGGTGCCTGGTACGGACGGCAAAAAGATGAGTAAAAGCTACGGCAATACCATTCCGCTCTTCGGCTCTCGCGAAGAACTCCAAAAAGCAGTGATGAGTATTGTGACCGACTCGGGAGGAGAGCGCCCAGAGAATGTGTATGCCATTCATACGCTCATTAAGAGTGAGTCGGAGCTTGCGCCGTTGTACGAAGAAAAGAAGGGAAGGTATAAAGACTTAAAAGATGCGCTCGTGGATGACCTTGATGCATTCATAAAGCCCATGCGAGAGAAGCGTGCAAAGATTACCGATAAGGATGTCGAGAAGATTCTTACAAAAGGAGCAGAGAAGGCACGAAAGGTGAGCGAGAAAAAAATGGAAGCAGTGCGTAAGGCAGTGGGACTTCGCTAGCTTGCATCATCTCCTCTCTAAGATATAATTTCTAAGATATAATTCCCTCCAGACCGCACCCGCGAAGGAGAAGAACATGGCACAACTCATCATGGTGTTGTGGAAAGAAATCTCTTCAGTCACCAAAGAAGAACAGTGCGCGATTAGGCGCGAAGTTCCTGATGCTGAATTCAAGAGCTTCTACCCGAAAACCCCTCGAGAACATGCGCTCAACTGCAAGGCACACCGACCGGTAGCCGTACTTCTTCCCGAGGAAGGCTTCCTGGGTTTAGCTCTCTATGAAGCCCGACATGTCGTGATGGGGAACGGGCGAAAATCTCGGCGCCATCTTTTTCGAGTCAAAAAAGAACGACCCGAAGTTGAAGGTCTTGGCCGGGCCATAGCCCCCACGCCCAAGCTGTTCCAGCAAAGCATATAACCAAGGGAGAATCTTGTACGCCCGCGCAAAACCTGCGCGGGCGTGGTATTTTACCCATATATGAATGAACGGGTATTTATCGCGGAGCTTGCAGGCAAGGTCGGGCAGGAAGTAATTATCGGCGCCATTGCGGATGTGCGTCGTGACCAGGGCAAAATGGTGTTTTTTGATTTTCGTGACCGCTCGGGAAGTGTCCAGGGTGTGGTACTCCCGAATCATGAAGCTGCTATCGCTACGGCAAAGGAAGTCACGATTGAATCCGCACTTACCGTGACGGGTGTGGTGAATAAACGCCCGGAGAAAAACATTCAAGCAGATAAACAAAACGGTGATATCGAACTTGAAGTAACAAGTATCGAAATTCTCGGAAGGGCAGAGGCGCTCCCATTTGAACGCGAAGCCGAGGTGAACCTTGATACGCATCTTGATAATCTTCCACTCACCCTTCGCACCAAGCGCTCCCGCGCAATCTTTAAAGTACAAGCAGAGATTCTTAAGGCATACCGCACATTTTTAAACGGGGAAGGCTTTACGGAATTTCAGGCGCCAAAACTGATTGGGGATGATGCTGAAGGTTCGGGAGCCGTGTATGAAGTCCCATACTTCTATGGAAAGACTGCACACCTCGCAACCTCTCCCCAGCTCTATAAGCAAATTATGGTTGGTGTGTTTGAACGCGTGTTTTGTTCTGGCATCGTGTTCCGCGCCGAAAAACATGCCACCACCCGCCACCTGAATGAGTACACTTCCCTTGATATGGAAATGGGCTTTATTGAAAGCCACCACGACCTCATGCGCATGGAGACAAAACTCATGCGCTACGTGGCAGACCATTTGAGGAAAACCTGCTCGGCAGAATTCATGCTTCTTAACGCTGAAATACCAAACGTGCCAGAAGAAATTCCTACGATGAAGCTTCGTGAAGCTCAAGCGCTCATTTTGAAAGAAACCGGCAAAGATAAGACGGAAGAGCCTGACCTTGAGCCTGAAGACGAGCGCTGGCTGTGTGAATGGGCGAAGCGCGAAAAAAACTCTGATTTTGTGTTTGTCACACACTATCCCGTCAGTAAGCGCCCGATGTATACGATGGAAGATGAAGCAGACAAAGGCTTCACAAAAAGCTTTGATCTTCTGTTCCGTGGTGTGGAAATTACCACCGGTGGCCAGCGCCGTCACGACTACCAAAACCTTATTGACGGCATTAAAATGAAAGGTCTGGAACCTGAAGCATTCTCTTATTACCTCCAGGCTTTTAAGCACGGCATGCCACCGCACGGCGGGTGGGGTATGGGGCTTGAGCGGCTCACCGCAAAATTCCTGGGCGTTGAAAACGTAAAAGAAGCAACACTCTTCCCGCGCGACATTAATCGTATTGATACTCGCCTCACCAAAGAAGGCGCTGGAGAGTAACCATGCTCACACTTAAAGAAATCTACGATATTGCCGTACAAGCGGGCATTGATGCAGACCCGCGCGGACGCGCGGGCGTGGAGAAGTATCTTGCACGACGTACAAAAGAGTACGAAAGCCTCTCCAAAGAAAAGCAAGCTGATTTTGATCTTGAGGACCTTGCGCACCCATACACCGATTCTCGTATTTTGTATGGCGACCCATCGATGCAGGTGGATAAAATCATGGCCGGTATTGATGTTGAGGTAGGAGAGGTAGTGCTTGCAGATGCGTTAAATCAAAAGGGTGCTGGTATTGATCTTCTGATGACCCATCACCCGGTCGGTTCGCCATACGCAGCGCTTCATGAGGTGATGGACATGCAGGCAGATACGATGGTGCGCTATGGCGTTCCGGTAAACATTGCCGAAGGTGTGCTCCGTGACCGGATTACGCAGGTGGCGCGCAGTGTAAGCCCGCGCAATCACAATCAAGCAGTAGATGCCGCACGATTGCTCGGATTTGGTTTTTTGTGCACCCACACCATTACCGATAATTTGGTGTTTAATTTTCTTGAGACTCTGTTCAAAGAGAAAAGCGCGGAAACCGTGGGAGATGTGGTCTCTCTGCTCAAAGACATTCCGGAATACCAAGAGGCAATGAAAGGAAAAGCTGGTCCTATGCTTTTTTCAGGAAGCGAAAAAAATCGTGCAGGAAAAATAGCACCACTTGAAATCACCGGGGGTACCGGTGGCTCACACATTGTCTACGAAAAGCTGGCGCATGCAGGTGTGGGCACCATCATCAGTATGCACGCATCAGAAGAGCATCGAAATGAAGCACAGAAGCACCATATTAATTTAGTGGTAGCAGGTCATATGAGTTCTGATTCACTTGGTATGAATCTCCTTTTGGACACATATGAAGCGAAAGGAATTGAGATTGTGCCGTGTTCGGGTCTTATCCGAGTGAGCCGTACTATATAGCTACGTTGTACGGTACTACCGATACTACCTGCTCTAGAGAGCAGTGTTCGCTCATTATTATGATATATCGATATATCATAATAATTATAGGTACGTGAGAGAAAAGAAGCGAGATGATACCATTACCGCAATGAATTCTGTAGAAAAATTTCTCGTGCGGACCCATGCATTTGAGGGGCCGTATGAACTTTTACTGCAGCTTATTGAAGAAAGCAAACTGCTGGTAAACGAGCTGTCGCTTGCAAAGGTGACGGATGATTTTATTGCGCATGTGAAAAGCAAAGCAGATTTCCCAATGGAAGAAGCCGCTGATTTTATTCAAGTGGCAGCCACACTACTTCTTATAAAATCTAAGTCTCTCATTCCCGACTTAGAACTAACCGATGACGAAGAACAGGATGTAGATGATTTGAAGCGCCGATTGGAGGCGTATGAAAAAACCCGTGAGGCAGCCAAAGAGCTGGCGCGTATCTTTGCTCGCACCCCGCTTATTTCTGCGGGAGAGCGAGAACCTGAAGTGGTATTTGCGCCAAGTAACGATTTACATATTGGCGCGCTTGAAAACGCTCTCAAAGAAGCGCTCGCTGCGCTCGAAAAAGAAGAGAAGCTTCCGGAAGCTCGCGTGCGCCCTTTGGTAACCATTGAAGAAATGATGGACCGGCTTATGTCCCGCGTACAAGAAAAACTGACAATGTCATTTAAAGACTTTTCGGGTAGCGCAAAAGAAAAGGTTGAGGTTATTGTCTCTTTCCTTGCCATGCTTGAGCTTGTGAAGCAGGGCGCTATAGATGTGGCTCAGCAAGAAACCTTTGCGGACATCAATATCACGAACCTGCGAGCAAACACGCCCCGCTACTAGAAAAGTCCCCAGAAAAATGGCTTGGATATGCTCTTGACACGAGGTATCCTTAGAAAGATATGCCTTTAACACCCCCAGCCATGCTTGAGGCCCTGCTGTTTGCCGCAGGGGAACCGCTTCAGAAGAAGCGGTTATCCAGCATGATTGGGGTGACTCCCGAACTTCTGCAAAAAGCAGCTGATACCCTGCGCGAGCAGCTTGCAGAAAGAGGACTTGAGCTTATGGAAACAGAGACAGAACTTGAGCTTCGAACTCATGCTGATGCATTTGAAGTTGTAAAGCAGCTTCGTGAAAATGAGCTGTCGCGCGACCTCGGGAAAGCAGGTCTTGAGACCCTTGCCATTATTCTCTACCGCGGAAGCGCAACGCGCGCGGAAGTGGACTTTGTGCGCGGTGTTAATTCTTCACAAACCATCCGTTCACTCATGCTTCGCGGACTTATTGAACGGACAGAAGATACCGGCGACCGCAGACGTGCTCGATATAAACCAACGGTCGATGCCCTTGCGCACTTAGGTGTAGGTGAACGAAGCGCGCTTCCGCGATTTGAAGAATTTACTACAGGGCTTGCACAGGCCAATGTACGACAAGGGCAGGAAGAAGCGGTGTGAGAAGCAAACCATGGAAGATTTAAAAACACTTATTGATAAGATTGAACAAAATCGTAAACAGCGGGAGTACCTGCAATTTGGCGCAGCGCTTATTGCGAGCGTTTCTCTTTTAGTGCTTTTGTTTGTGGTGGTTCCTCGCCCAGAACCTACAGCACCACTAGCTGAAACCCCACAACATAAAAAACCAGATACGTATGCAAACGTTCTGCTTGAAGCCCAGGCAGCAGTGGTATATGACCTCACCACCGGTGAAGTGTTATATGAAAAGAATGCTGATGCACAACTTCCGCTCGCGTCTCTCACTAAACTTCTGACTGTGTATGCCGCAAGCACTGCGCTTCCTACAGGCGGAGTCATTTCAATTACCGATGGCGCTCTTTCTCCTGAAGGAGATAGCGGATTCTCACTTGGTGAGAAGTTTGCATTCACCGAACTTGCAAAGGCTGCGCTTGTGGCTTCTTCAAATGACGCTGCGCAAGCTATTGCACTCTCTGCAGAAAATACCCAGGCACTCCCTGCACCTTCACTCTTTGCACACGCTGCTGCTGCTGCAGGACTTCTTTCAACGTATGCACTGAATGGCACAGGACTTGATGAGAGTGTGGCGGTTTCTGGCGGATACGGTTCTGCAAAGGACGTGGCAAAGCTTGCCGGAGCAGTGCTTGAGCGTGCTCGACCAATAGCCAATGCGACAATAGAAGAAAGCGTTACTATCTCTTCGCTTTCCGGAAACACGTTCACGTACAAAAACACAAACCCTATCGCGAGTCGCATTCCCGGTCTCATGCTTTCAAAAACAGGGTTCACCGATTTAGCGGGAGGAAATTTAGCGGTGGTATTTGATGCAAGCGTGAATCACCCAATTGCAGTCGTGGTCATGGGCTCGAGCCGTGAAGGCCGGTTTGTAGACACCGAGGCCCTTATACAAGCGACTCTTCTTTCCTTTATAGACACCACACCATGACCCCTGACCTTTTTGATGCAGCACGCGCCATCATCCCGTTCGTGATTTCGTTTGCGGTTGGTATTCTTCTTGCTCCCGTACTCACGCACTTTTTGTATAAGCATAAGGCGTGGAAGAAGAAGGGAGGGAAGGGGAATGGGATGGGAGACAATTCTGGTACACCGCTTTTTGATGGACTGCACGCAGAAAGAGAAACCGTCACACCACGTATGGGAGGCATCCTCATTTGGGGCACCGTCACCTTGGTCGCACTGGTGCTTATGGTGCTCGGCTATCTTTTCAACGGTATTTTTACCGAACTTGATTTCGTTAATCGTGGGCAAACTTGGCTACCTCTTGTTGCACTCCTGGTTGGTGGACTTGTGGGTCTATTTAACGATTTTCTTGATATCACCAAGGGGGGTGCAGGGCTTCGCCTACGCTGGCGACTTATTGTTGTTACGCTCATGGGTGCGTTCGCCGGTTGGTGGTTCTACGACAAGCTCGATATTTCTTCTGTGGGCATTCCGTTTGCGGGACCTTTTGAGCTTGGTCTCTGGTTCATTCCGTTCTTCATACTCGTCACGCTTGCGCTCTATGCGTCTGGAGTTATTGATGGCATCGATGGGCTTGCCGGAGGCATATTCGCCTTTGTGTTTATGTCCTATGCCGCGATTGCGTTTGCTCAAGAACAAATTGCCCTCGCTGGATTTGCCGCCTGCGTCTCTGGAGCTCTCTTCGCCTTTCTTTGGTTTAATATCCCGCCAGCAAGGTTCTGGATGACCGAAACAGGGACCATGGCACTCACACTCGCTCTTGCGGTCACCGCATTCTCAACCGACACCTTAGGCGACGGCGTTGGGGTGACTGTTCTCCCGATCATCGCGTTCCCGCTTGCGCTCACGGTCTTTACCAACGCACTCCAGGTGGCATCTAAAAAATTCTTAAAGCGGAAATTATTTAAAATCGCACCCATTCATCATCATTTTGAAGCATTGGGCTGGCCTTCGTATAAAGTCACCATGCGGTACTGGGTTATCACCATTATCGCCGGCATCCTTGGAATTTGCGTAGCTCTCCTTAAATAGTCACGTTGTAGCTCCGCAGAAAAGCGCCGGCCTCCCGTATAATGACCCGTATGGCTTCCCGTTCTTTTTCTGGAGATCGTATCTTCTTTATTATCGTGATCCTTCTGGTAGTAGGAGGACTTGCCATGTTCACGTCTGCATCCCTGGGGCTTCTTGCACGTGAGGATGGGTCTCCGTGGCGCATAGCGACCACGCAATTTACGCTCGGACTTCTCCCGGGAATTATCGCACTCCTTGCCGTACGCTTTTCTCCATCAAAATGGCTCATTGTAGCATCTCTTCCGGTCTATCTTGGGAGTGTTCTTCTGACCGCATCGGTGTTTATTCCAGGTTTTGGAGAAACGTATAACGGCGCCACGCGGTGGATAGACTTTGGATTTGCCACCATTCAGCCTGGGGAATTCTTAAAAGTGGGTGTCATCTTGATGCTCGCTGCGTATCTTTCTCGTACCAGAAACACACTGAACGATGTGCGTCAGGGACTTATTCCATTTTTAGTTATTGTGGGAATACCATGTCTCATTCTTCTTGCGCAACCAAACACCTCAACCGTGCTTGTGCTTGGGGTAACGTCTGTCGCACTCTACATGCTCGCAGGCGCTCCAAAACGTGATTTCTTTATTCTTGTAGGTATTGCGCTCATTGGTCTCACACTTCTTGTGATGATGCGCCCGTATCTCTTGGAGCGCGTGAAAACCTATATAGCGCCATCAGAACATAGCCTCACTTCCGGCTACCAAATACAGCAGTCGTTAATTGCGATAGGTTCTGGGCAGTTTGCCGGACGGGGGTTTGGTCAAAGCGTGCAGAAATTTAATTATCTTCCAGAGCCGGCAGGGGATTCAGTGTTTGCGGTTGTGTCTGAAGAGTTCGGATTTATCGGCTCCGTGCTCATCGTGCTGTTATTCACTGCGTTTGCGGCGCGCGGGTTTTTTATCGCCGCAGGAGCATCTACCGCGTTTGGTTCACTTGCGGTCACCGGTCTCACGCTCGTCATCACGCTCTCTGCGTTTTTAAACATTGGCGCCATGCTTGGCGTGTTGCCGCTCACCGGGCTTCCGCTTCCATTTATTTCTCACGGGGGAACGGCTCTCTTCACTGCACTAGCGTCAGTGGGCATCATTTTGAACGTCGCTGCAAACCGCTCAAAACGAGGAAAAATGACATAATCATGCGGTTTTAAGCCTTACAGTGTCCTGATATACTGGTACGACGATGAAAATTGTATTTACCGGAGGGGGCACAGGTGGGCATTTTTACCCACTTATCGCAATTGCAGAGTCGGTCCGTAAGGCAGCACGTGAACAGCACCTTATAAAGCCCCAGCTTTTTTACATAGCTCCGAGTGCATTTGATGAAGAAGCGTTATTTGAGAACGAAATTCGCTATATCAGCTGTCCCGCAGGGAAGTGGCGCCGGTATTTTTCTTTGCAAAATGTTACTGACCTGTTTGTGTCTGGTATTGGATTTATGTCTGCGTGGTTCACGCTCTTTTCGCTTTTCCCTGATGTGGTGGTGTCTAAAGGAGGATACGCGTCGGTTCCTGTTACGCTTGCCGCGAAGTTCTTAGGTATTCCCGTCATTATTCATGAATCAGACGCTAAGCCGGGGCGCGCGAACCTCATGGCATCGAAATTTGCAAAACGCATCGCGGTTACTTTTTCAGAAAGTGCATCCTATTTCCCGGAAAAAGTACGTAGCCGTGTGGCACGCACCGGCATTCCTATACGCTCTCTTCTCATGCAGCCAGAACACGAAGGGGCGCATGCACATTTTGGTATCGATGCCACCTTGCCAACTATTCTGGTGCTTGGCGGATCTTCGGGTGCACAACATGTAAATGATGTGATGATAGACGCACTTGCTGATCTCACCTCCTTTGCAAACGTGCTTCACCAGACTGGAAAAGACCTCTTTAAAACAACACAGGCTATGGCAAACCTGGTGCTTGAAAAAGCTCCTCATAAAGACCGCTACCACGCGGTGCCATATTTAAGTGCGCTTTCCATGCGCCAGGCAGCAGGTGCCGCTGATCTTGTTATTTCCCGAGCAGGCATGACCGCAATTGCAGAAATCGCAATGTGGAAGAAACCTTCAATACTTATCCCTATCCCAGAAACCGTTAGTCATGACCAGCGCACGAATGCGTATGCGTATGCACGCACGGGCGCTGCGACCGTGCTTGAAGAAGCAAACCTGAATGGTCACATCCTCTCTTCGGAAGCAAAGCGAATTCTCACAAATCCGGAAGTAAAACGACAAATGATTGAGCAAACCTCACTATTTGCAAATGAAGACGCTGGAAAGATTATTGCGGAAGAGATTCTTACAATCGCACTTCCACATCAAGCATCATGAGTATCAAGACCCGATTTGCACCCTCGCCAACCGGTTATCTGCACAGCGGAAACTATCGCACTGCGGTATTTGCATACCTTTTTGCAAAGAACATGGGTGGCACGTTTTTACTTCGCATTGAAGACACTGATAGAGAACGCTCAAAAAAAGAGTACGAGGACAATATTATCGAGTCTCTCACCTGGCTTTCGCTTCCGTGGGATGAGTTTGTGCGCCAGAGCGAACGAGTAGAAAGGCATAAAGAACTGTTAGAAAAGCTTATCCAGGAGGGAAAAGCGTATGTATCTGAAGAAGAGAGTAAGAATGAGCCAGGGAAAATCATGAAACTAGTGCGCCTTAAAAACCCTGGCAAGAGCGTAACGTTCCGTGATGAGGTGCGTGGAGACATTACCTTTGACACCACCGAGCTTGGAGACTTCGCCATCGCACGTGCAGTGGATGACCCATTGTTTCATTTTGCCGTTGTGGTTGATGACGGGGATCTGGAAGTAACCCACGTTATCCGCGGAGAAGACCATATCTCAAACACTCCGCGCCAAATTCTTATACAGGAAGCACTTGGTTATGCGCGTCCTTCATATATTCATCTCCCACTTGTTCTTGCGAGCGACCGCACCAAACTTTCAAAACGCAAAGGCGCAAAGGCGCTCACCGAGTACCGTGATGCAGGAATTATGAAAGAAGCGATGCTCAACTATCTCGCGTTTATTGGCTGGAACCCTGGAGATGAGCGAGAATATCTCTCGCACGATGAACTTATTAATGCGTTTTCATTTGATCGCATTCATAAGGCAGGTGCGATATTTGATGAAACAAAGCTACACTCGGTAAATCAGCACTGGATGCGTACGCTTTCTGACACTGATTTTATAGCGCGTGGAGAACTGCATGCCGATAATCCTGACCTTCTCATGAAGGCAGTGCCACTTTTGAAAGACCGCGCCAAAACGTTTGCTGAAGCAAAAGAGATGCTCACAGGAGAACTTTCCTGTTTATTCACAACACCAGAACTTAACCTCTCAACGCTCATGGAGAAAGAACCGGAGGGAGCAGCCGGACTTACTAAAAAAGCTCTCGAAACCTTTGAGGCGTCTTTAGGAGCACTACGAGATGGTATGAGTGCAGAAGAAGTAAAAACGGTGTTTTTGCCACTTGCTGATGCAAACCCCAAAGAGCAGGGAGGGCGTGGCGGATACCTCTGGCCACTGCGCTATGCGCTTTCTGGAAAAGAGAAGTCACCAGACCCGTTCACACTCGTCAGTATAGTGGGAATAGAAGAAAGTATGACTCGCCTCAAAAACGCACTCCGTCTCTTATAGTATGAAGCGTTTCGCTGCTCTTTTTTTGATCGTTCTCGTATCTTCTGTTTCAGTTCCTGCGTTTGCGCAAGATGCAGGCGATATCCGTGACCAGATACGAGAGATAAATCGCGAGCGCGAAGAAATAGATGCAGAAATAGCGAAATATCAGGAACAGTTAAAAGCTTTGAGCGCCGAGAAACAAACCCTTCAAAGTGCTATAGGCACACTGGATGTGTCGCGCTCACAAACACAGGCACAAATTAACTCCATACAGAAAAAAATATCCGCAGCGAACCTCCGTTTGAACGAGCTTTCGCTTGAAATTCGCGACACTGAAGGAGTCATCGAACTCCAGCGTGCAGCGCTCCGTGAATCACTGCGCACCATGCATGCCCAGGGCGACACGTCGTTAATTGAACAATTGGTGAATAGCCAAGATTTAGCTGACGCATGGATTGCTGCAGATAACCTGTCTGCACTTAACTCTGCACTTCGTGCGCACACCATTTCTTTAACCGAAGCGAAAGAGGCACTTCAAAATCAGCAAGACTCTGTGGTTGCCACAAAATCCGATCTTTCAAAAAGTAATGCCGATCTTTCAACACAAAAAGCCGTGCTGGATATAAATCGCCAAGAAAAAGCATCCCTTCTTTCAGAGACTCAAGCGTCTGAAGCGGCATACCAGCAGCTCCTTGCAACCAAACAGGCACAGCGTGCGGAAATGGAGCAGGAACTTTCTAGTCTTGAGGAGAGTCTGCGCGTCACACTTGATCCCTCATTAATTGCCGAAGCAGGCGCTGGGGTTCTTTCGTATCCGGTTGATAACCAGCTCATTACCCAAGGGTATGGGCTGACCCCGTTTGCACGTGGTGGCGCATACGGGTATGACGCGAGCGGAAAACCAAAACCACACAACGGCATAGACTTTGGCATCCCTACAGGAACCCCGGTAAAAGCCGCACTTTCAGGTACGGTGCGTGGGTGGGGAAACACTGATGCCATAAAAGGTTGCTATTCATTTGGTAAATGGATACTCATTGATCATGCAAACGGACTTTCAACGGTATATTTACACCTTTCAAATATCAGTGTGAAAAAGGGCCAGAGTGTTTCAACCGGAGACGTTATTGGAAACTCAGGAAATACCGGATACTCCACCGGACCGCACCTGCACTTTGGGGTCTATGCACAGCAGGGAGTAGAAATGATGAACCTCGGGACTTGGTATACCCAAAACGGCAGGACCGCCACCACCGCGTGCGCAAAGGGTGGCGCTATTATCCCTGTAGCCTCTCCTGATGCGTACCTAAACCCAATGGATTATCTCTAAAGAGTAGTTGGTGTCTCCTGCTATAGTTTGTACACATGACTGAAATAAAAACGAAAAAGACAACCCAAAGCGCTTCGGCATTTATAAAATCCATTCCGGATGATGCCAAAAGAAAAGAAGCGACACAGCTTTTAGCTATTTTTAAAGAGGTAACTGGCCTACCTCCGCGCATGTGGGGCACCAGTATCATCGGATTTGGCTCGTACCACTACGCATCAGAGCGCTCAAGCCAAAAAGGGGAGTGGCCGCTCGTAGGCTTTTCTCCTAGAAAGCAAAATTTGTCCTTGTATATCATGCCTGGTTTTGCAGACTACGGCGCACTGCTTAAAAAGCTTGGGCCTCACAAAACGAGTGTTGGATGCCTCTACATAAAGCATCTTTCGGACGTTCACATCCCAACACTTCGCACACTTATCACGCGATCCCTAAAAGACATGCTCAAGAAACACGGCGTTAAGAAATAACCGAATATAAAATTCTTTGTCACCTACCAGAGGTTGAGCATATTTAGAAATACGGCTCATATAAGCCATTTTTTGTTTAAATCTTTATAAACACTTGACAAATAAATAGATGTATGATAAATTTTAATCATTGTTCCAGTGGTTTTAGTCAGTTTTGCCCACGGCAAAAGGAGATAGAAAACTGACAGATCCTCCGTTTGAGTTCAGATACGGAAAGACGTGTCTGGAGCGGAGCTGGAAGGTACCTTCCAGAAGAACATGCACATTCATTAGACAGGTAATGGCCATCCGGATGGCGCACCCGATCGGGGGATCTTTCCTCTCCCCGTTTACTTCAAACGATCAAAGGGTTCTTCAGACGTTGTTCGGTTCAATGGTAGGCCACCAAAGAACTGAACAACGTCGCCCAAACTTCAAAACCGGAAACCAACGACCACCAATACCCTTGGTGGCGTTTTCATTTTGTATCTCGATGGCGCCAAAGGATACGGGAGGCAAGTGTGCGATGCGGTGACCAGACACTGGCAATTTTCTCTAAATGAGCGCGCGTTGGCTTTTTAAGTCCATACAAATCTTCCATAGAACGCACAAGCCCTAAATCTCCTGATGAAAATATATCGGGATGGGAAAGTCCAAACATTAAAAACATTTCTGCGGTCCATGGTCCAATGCCCCAAATCTTTGTAAGTGCTTCCGTTGCTTCTTCGGGGGATTTGGTACGCAAGGAAGTGAGCACGAGCCCTTTTTGTATTGCTTTAGCCGTTTCTTTAAGCGTCTTTGACTTAGCTCCTGAAAGCCCTGCTTTTCGCATTTTTTGCAGGGAAGTACGTAGGATATTTTCTGGCGTGACTGCGCCACCACAAACCTCTTTAAGCCTTCCATATATGGTATCTGCTGCCTTTACAGAAAGCTGTTGCGAAACTACTGACTCTGCCAAAGATTCAAAGAGAGCCTGGTTTGTTCGTTTTAGCTTTGGAGGCGTCAGTTTACTCTTTACGCGAAGGAGCGTGCGATGAAGTATCGGATCAACTTTCTTGAAATGCTTAAAAGCTTCTTCCATTGCAACCTAGCGTATAGGGTTTAGCCGCTTGGCGCCAGCCTTTTCCAATCCACCCAGGTGACTAGAGACTAGTGGCTAATGGCTATATACTTCTTTATATGGTCCGCCTTATTGTCTGGATAGTCGTGGGACTCCTCGCGCTTTCATTCTTTGGCGTTTCGCTTGAGGCCCTCTATACCTCTCCCACAAATCAGGAAAATATGTCATTCCTGACGAAACTCTTTATGCAGGGTTGGAATGTCATTGCTGATCAGTTAAACGCATATATCCTCTGGGTTAAATCGATCTTCTAAGAATATGGAGACGCGCAAAGAAATACGGATAGCCGCAGAAGACGCAGTGCCGATGTTTTCAAACGCGACACAGGTTTCTGTGTCAGATGATTCTGTAGTCCTTCAGTTTGCGTATGTTCGTCCAAATGCCCCCACAGGAAAACTTCTTGCAGAAGTCGTGCTTTCCCCAAAGCACGCTATTAACTTCAGTCGTGCACTCGACTCCACCATAAAAAAGCATTTCACTCGTCACCTAGATGAACAATCTACTCCAGGTGTTTCTCCTCAATAAATTAAACCCTGGGCTTACCTAAGCCCAAGGTTTTTGGTGTGGCGTGATGACACGAAAAGATTGAAGTGGACCCTGCAATCGCGTCCGTGTGTTTTTCATCACGCCACAATAAAACGATACTCCGTAAGCATTTTTGGTCAATCTCGGCTTCCCCAGCTCCCCAGAGGGAAGTGGTTAGGGAAGTGTTTGCTACACCCTGATCTCGGCAATCCTAGGCAATCTCGGCAGGCCACAGTGGGCCGTATAAAGACGCAGGAGAGTGTCTAAACATCCAAATGTAACTCCCTAAAGACTTATGAAAGCCTACGCAGAACAGGAAGACCTTGAGTCTGTATACATCTATATACATACAGAAGCCCGAATCAAAGCTTGACCTCCTTTCTCCCAGGCATGCTTCGGAAAAGATATATTGTGCGAAGTCTACGTATCTTGGCCGGAGAGAGCCCTATAGCCCATCATTTAATTAGTTCGCTTCTCTTCCCTTTAATAATCACTTTTAAATAAAATTTGTCAGAATATTTCCGTTCCCTTTTTCTGACTGTAGAAAAATATTTTTTAATTATTTTCGCCTTCCAAAAACCACTTCCCCGATGGGGAACCGGGGAAGTGCTGTAGACGAGAATAGAGGTATATGGGAAAGGACATTCACTTCCCTGCCCACAAAAGCAAACGACCCCGTCCGGTAAAACCGAAGCAGGGTCGCTGATTGTTGTTCGTGCGGGAGCTGTTACGCCGCTTTCGCTCCAGCGTTCGCTGGTGGCGAAAGCACAACGCGACGATACACGAACGTCTTGTGAGGCAGAACGCTGGTTGAAGCCATCATCTGCAACGAGTAGAAGCCGAAGTTCTGGTCACCGGCGTGCTCAGTCTTCCACATCGCATGGTAGAAACTCGGGTCGTTGAGTGCGGTGCCCTCGAAGTAGTCGGGGATGGGCTTCTGGTAGTTCGGATGATCCTTGTACCAGACGCACGTGCCCCAGGCTTCCTTTTCGGGTCCCCAATTGATTGTGACTTCGAGCTCTTCGAGCTTGTAGCCATTGTTGAGGAAGGCGATCAGCGCCGAACGCTCGAGGCTGTTGCCGTTCACTTCAGCTTCAATCTTCGCGTACTCGAGATACGGCACGACCTCCCCGCCGTACCGCTTTGACCACGGCTCGGAAAGCTCGACGGTCATCTCGGTGAGAATCACCTTCCAGCTTTTCTCTGTTCCCTGCACAATGATTTCGCAAGGAACCTGGTCCTGACGCTCTTGCGCCCGGTTAACACTTGTCATATGAACAAACCCCGTCTTAGACACTGCGAATCCGCGCAGTCCGGTTAGTCTGTTTGAATAATGCTACGAAAATACTTTCATGTCTAGCAACACCTCCCTCTTTTTACGTAGAGAATGGCTGGCATTGGAATAAATCTGAACCCTGACGGCACATTCTATGCCGGAGACGACCGCGGGGAAACCGAGGCCGAGGCGAGAGAGTATGCCGAAGGCGAATACGAACTCATCGCCTTCATCCCCTATGGCGATGGCGAAGATCGGCTCATGCGGATGTTCGAGGACATCATGGCTCTAACCTACGATGTCCACCCCCGCCAAGGCGGCCACGTCATCGATCGCTTCCTACTCAAGATCTTCGAGGCCGGACGCGAGTTCGGCAAGAACGAAAAATAGACCGCCACCTCGGCGGACGAAGGAAACAACCCCTTCGTCTTATGATGAGGGGGGCGGTTTTCTTTTATGTAGTTGGCGTGCCTATTATGTAACGGCCGTCACATAATAGGCACAGGTTTAAGTTAGCCAATAACCATTGGATATTTTCGGAGTTCGGAGCGGAGATGCTGATGGTTCGGAATAGTTTTTGCGACGAGGTTCCAAAACCTGCTTGAGTGATTCAGTTCGCCCAGGTGGCAGACCTCGTGGACGATGATGTAATCCGCGAGATGCTGCGGAAGGAGTGCAATCTTATAGTTGAAATTTAGACTCCCTTTCCGTGAACAGCTTCCCCATCGAGTCTTTTGATTCTTAATACTGATTCTTTTATACGGAAATTTATAGATCGAACTAAAGTGCTCTACTCGCTCCTTGGCGAGTACTAATGCTTTCTCTTTATTCTTCAGATAATTAGAACGGCTGTGCTTAAGAAATGTCTGGCCTTTGAATTGCTTAAAGTATTCAAGTTTAGAAAGAAGCCACTCGCTCTTCTCCTGCATAAAGCGCTCTACCAAACCCTCCCCTGCCCCGTTAGGGGCAGTCACCACGATTGACCCATCCACATGCACCGCCAACCGCATCCTCCGCGCCCGCTTACTCCTCCGGAGCGTATAAGTCATTATTTGGTTTTGGACGGTTTCCAGGCCATGTTCGTAAGCCTAGAAACAGAGATACTTCTCCGAAGAGGGCACCTTCATGAACAGGACGTCCTGGGCACCCACTCCCTTTCTAAGGTCTGTAAGGCTCTCGCTGGAGTTCACGATTTTTTATAATCGCGAGAAATGGCAATCCATTTATTCTCGTGCTCCTTCTTGAGAACCCCTGCAAGGTTCTGAGGATTTGGCATACGAAAACTATACCCTAGCCACATGAAATGTATATGACGCACGTATGACAACTGATCACTTCGCACAACCGTGATTATGCGCTGAGCACCTAAAGAATCACGCCCACCTGTCATAGAGACAGATGGGCGCTTGTTTCTGGCACATGCACTTTCCCTTACGCGGGCACGCACCTCCCTTCGCGAATGCCGAGCATTTCCGCCCGGAAACCCGGAGGGCAGATGAAGAACGGGCCTCCATCATACGGCGTTTCCGGGTCATCCGGGCCGAGCGTGATGCGCGGCGAAGCGGGGTGACTGAAACCCACGTCTGCAGTTTGCCCAGGCACGATCTCGATCGTCTGAACAATCGCGTCCGGTACAGAGACAGCTTCAGGGGTTTCTTGCTTATTGTTAAGCATCCAAACCCCCGCAACTGCAGGGACCGCGATTAGTGCCGCGATAAGTGCATATTCGATTTTAGTGGCCATTAGAGGCTCCCGTGTACAACCGCGGTGTTGTGCGGTCTGTTTATTATTTAAGTAATATTTTTAGTATTGTCAAGTACTACTGTCTACTCACTGACTGCGGAAAATCCGCCTCCGGTCGGGTTTTCTGTTTATAGACAATCGCCTATTCTTGCGTACCCACAACTGTGGTAGCGTGCCTGGGTAAGTTCTTTTTGTCCTAGGGAGGTATTCATGGGAAAAAAACGTGACCTACTCGAACGGAAAATTGATGCAATGGAAACGCAAGTCAGGGAATATGCGAAAGGGTTAGGTTTGGGTTTTGAAATGGATAAACGGGTCAAACGCAAAATGCTCAACATCATGATGAGCAATAATGAGAATACTGAAGCGCTCTTGGCCAAACTTGAATCAAGCTTTAAGCATTCACTTGACGGCATGGCGTTCCGTCGCAGCCTTTCAATCCCCACTCCGCCGACCAAGCACTAGCTTGTGTGAAAAAAAGCATATGCTTTTTTGTTCACAGCTCAAGAAAAAAGACAAAAGGCCCTCGCGTGCGAGGGCCTTTCTGATTTTCGTGCGCACCTTTCTTGTTAAATTTCATTTGGTCTGTAGAGTGCGTCGAAGCGCGGGACAGGCACGGTCTCTTCCGGCCTCACCTCTTCGACTTCAGCCACGACCGGAACACTGTCAGTCCCCTGCCCTATACCGGCCATAAAGCCCGCAAAGGCGATGGCAACGAGAACAGATACAATGATGAAATCACGCATGTGAAAGACCCCTGAAGCAGAATTGCTTTCTGGCGTAATTATAGCACAGACTTAATACATTGTCGCATATTGAATCGTTCAAAAAGCTTCAGATGCGAGGCGCGAGCGAGAACCGAAACGAGCCGTACGGTGAAGTAAAGCTCGGAGCGAGCAATAACGCAGATGAAGAATTTTTGAACGATTCAGCTAGCACTTCACGTTTGCGATGATGTATTCGTATGCTTCGTCTACCGTATCTACCACCTTAAACAACTCCAGATCCTTCTCATCTATCGCGTGATATTTTTCATAAAATCGCTCGCGGAACTGCGCAACAAGAGGATCCCAGTATTCTTTTCCAAAACACACAATAGGAAGTGATTTTATCTTTCCTGTTTGCACCAACGTTACAATTTCAAAAAACTCATCCATGGTGCCAAACCCTCCTGGGAAATAGACGTACACTTCTGATGCGTACGTGAGCATGACTTTCCGCACAAAGAAATGATCGAAGGTAATCTGCTCCGTCACATAGCGATTCATGGGCTGATTGACATCAAGTCGAATATTGAGACCGATAGAAGCGCCCCCTGCTTCAAATGCACCTTTGTTTGCGGCTTCCATAATGCCAGCAGACCCGCCGGTTATAACCGCAAACCCTCGCTTTGCGAGACGCGAAGCAAGCTCGGTGGCTGACTGATAAATAGAACTATCAAATGATGCGCGCGTGGAGCCGAAGAAAGTGGCGGCAAGTGCGTACTTTTGGATAACCTCAAACCCTTCTACAAACTCGGACATAATTTTAAACACACGCCACGGCTCAAGCGTGCGTGGTTTGCATACCAGAGGAGCCACCGATTCTGGCATTGCTTCTTTCCCTTCAGAAATTTTCTTCGTGAGATGTTCTGCCATCTCGCTGTGGGTACGATCTGCTCCTGGTATTGATACAGAGCCGGGTGTGGTTGAAAGGTCGTCGTGCATTAAAACTTATTCTAACGCACTCGCACCCCTTCTCTATCCCCAAGGAATGTCGTAGTCGGTGTATTCGGGTAAAAGTTTTTTACCATATGCAATGCGCGAAATAATTTCTGCGTGAGCAATAGCTCCAGTAAGTGCGTTATGCGGCTTTACTTCTTCTGGCAGTCCGCAATATGCAAGCGCAGTAGTGAGGTTAATTGCTGAATGGTGATTTTCTATTGGTACTTCAGCTCCTGTAAAGCGCATATGCGCCCACGTGAGCGTATGGATATCAATGGTGCGGTGTGCAAACGGGAACTCAATACCTGCACGCCGGCACGCTGCTTCCACAAATGCCTTATCAAACGCTACGTTTTGTGCGGCGAGCGTTCTTTCTTTTGGTCTATCCATGGCCCACGCGATAAACGCTTCTATGAGCTCGCTTTCTGTTTTGGTGTTTGGATCATTCGCTTGTTCCTGCGTAAACCCATTTATAGTTAGTGCTTCTTTACTTATCAGTGCGCCGTCCCACACTCGGCACTCATCATAAAACTGATTCGTGGGCTCATCTACATCAAGCGCACCTATGGAAAGAATGGAATGACGCTCGGGGTCTACGCCGGAACTTTCTACATCAAGGACTATCATTAGCCCCTAGAATACCAGACGCACTTTCGATGTATTGACATCGAATCATAAATATAGCATTATAATAATGGACTACCACTCTAGCCATGGGGATTGCATGGAAACGAAACAACAGAACCAGACCGTCGTCACCCGGTTTGTTGATGATGACGCCGGAGGGCTGCGGCTTGAAGAGCCGACGCTCGATCAGAAAAACGATAAAGCGCGTGTGGGTCATGCGCTTGCGCTGCGGCGAGAAAAGGGAGCCACCGGCACCCTGTATCACGTCCGCTGGCCCGACCGCATGATGACTCCGCCAATTGAAGTCGAAGGTAAAACCTTTAACCTTTTTCTTCTCGGATGCATATATGCTCTGACCGACAATGACGATCTCATTGGCCGGTACCAGCGTCTTCCGGCATTCAATCCGGAAGATGAGTTCGTGGTCAGCGAGGCGGTGTTCTACCTGTACTAGCTCTGCCCTATTCTCCACTCTCTCAAAGGCCGCCAGCTCCGCTGGCGGCCGCTTCTTTATATCCCTGGACAGTTTCCTGCAGGAGCGTACCCACGCGCTTCCGCTTCTTCTTTGGAATTAAACCAAATTTTATTCTCCTCTTTTATTAGCTTTGCGCCGGAGCACCAGGGTAAGTGATAACTCTTCCCTGTTTTAGAAGCCACATACTGCCCACCCGCAGGCATGCTTGGTGCAGGTACTGAAGCCTCCTGGAAATTCTCCAAGACAGACGGTGCAGCGCTGTTAGTCAGAGGAAGCTGTACCACCTGAAGCTCCTGATTCTGTTCCGCATCCCTTCCTGCCAAAAACCCAAGCCCAAAGGCCGCGCAGGACGAAAGGACAATGATACCTACAATGACCCAGTCAGGTGATATGCGCTTGATTCTCTTCTTTAACCCTGCTATAATGCCCATTACTCACATTATAGCGTATGGCAAGTACTAAAGCCGGTGGCTCAACAAAAAACCTACGGGACTCAGGTCCAAAATACCTTGGTGTTAAGCTTGGGGACGGCCAGTCTGCACGCCCAGGCCAAATCATTGTCCGCCAGCGCGGTACGAAGATCATGCCAGGGAAAAATGTACGCGTGGGCAAGGACCATACCATTTACTCCCTTATTTCTGGCAAAGTTTCTTTCGCGGAAAAGCGAAAGACTAATTTTGACGGAAAGGTGGTCCGCCGCAAGCAAGTTTCGGTGATTGCATAAAGCATAAAGTTTTGGAGAGACCCGGCCACTCGGCCGGGTCTTTTCATTTATATCTACCAGGCGTATAGTCGCCTTGGATGTACCTGCCACTTGAGGCGGACACTCTGGAGACAGGATTATACCAGCAATAAATCTAACCGAAGGCGCAAGAGCCAGCCTCCGCAACGCGATGATGGTCCTCGAAAGGAAAGGTCAAGCGCTCGAACGCCAACGTAAAAAGGTTGCAAAAGCAGCAGCGAGCAAGCTCTTGAAAGAGCGCCATGAAGAAGCGCTCTATCGTTTACGGTGCGAGCGTGAAGAACGTCACAACAAGACCCGAGTCGCGGTCGCCGTCCAGGGCCCTTCACGTGCTTCGTTCCCTTGCCCACAGCAAGGAAATTCAAGGACTTCTGACCCAACGACACCTAGCCAGATACGGCATTCGAGCGACGGAACAGAACAATCAGGAAGGATTCAAGTTCTATTACGCGACATCCCTCTATGATCTTCACGCGCCCGATTTCGCAAGTATCATATTCGATACCGAAGGTGTCGAACTTGGATATGGCGTCGAAAAAATCGACGACCGCCCACGGATACGATTCGATTTTGGCACGCACGAGCCCCTGGACGACACGCTCGCGCTGCTTGTCGGAAGCAAGGAAGGCGGTTCTCCCCTTCGCCATCTTCACAAGGGTGGGTTTGGGTACTGTTCCTGTGAAGGGTCCGGCGCGCTTTTCAGAGTCATCTACGACTGCGCGAGCGCACGACGTCTCGAAAGATACTTTGATGTCGCCATTCGACGCTTCGCCAAAGAATCGATGAACGAGTGGTGAGCGAAAAACCGCGCGGAGTTCTATCTCCGCGCGGTCCTTCTTTTTCTCTACTTACTCCGCAATAATCTCAATCGTGAACTTTCCAAACTGCTCGCCAAAGGCTACCGGCACTTCATGGCTACCTACTTCTTTAAACGCGCGTTCAATGCGCACAGAATCTTCAGGAATGCCGGCTTTTTCTGCAATTTCTGCGGCATCTACGCCGTCATACAGATGACCCTTTTCGTTTGCTTTCTTCACAAACTGAATTTTCGTTTCAGCAAGTGCAGTAAGACGCTCTGCAATAAGCTTTGCATCAAGCTCGCGCTTTTCTCCCACCTGCTTTGCGCGTGTTTCTGCCTGCTTAAGAGAAGCGCCCGTGGCAGGCACTGCCAGCTTTCGTGCGATTAAAAAGTTAAGTGCGAAACCGTCTTTAACGGAAACAACCTCATTTGCCCGACCCGTGCCCTTCACATCTTTGGTTAGTACGACTTGCATACCCGGTGAGGATTACTTCGGATTGCTGGCTGTGCGCCATAACCGAGTGCTAATAACACGCGCGATAAGAAAACTAACGAACGAAAGTCACCAAGCTAGAAAGCCAGCAAGGCGCACTATCCGAAGTTATCCTACCGGGCATAGTGGAGCTATCCTACCCTGTAAGAGAAGCTCTCGCAACTCGTGGACGAGGTTAGCGTCCCGTACGAAGGAACTCTATTGCGCGCTCGAGCTGCGGGTCTTTACCAGCCTCAATATCTTCCCGGGTGCGCTCCACCACAATGTCTGGGGTAAGTCCGCCATCTGAAATAGAAATACCATCAGGCGTGAGCCAGCGCGCCACGGTAACTTTCAGTGAGCCTCCCCCTATGTCGACCAATTCTTGTACTGAACCTTTTCCAAATGACTGGGTACCAATAAGCGTGGCGATATCATTATCTAGAAGTGCACCCGCAAGAATTTCAGACGCAGACGCTGAACCGCCATTAATAAGCACGACCACCTCGGTACCCGCAGGCACTCCTCCTGTTCCTCTGCTTCTATGTTCTACGTTCTCGCGCTTTCCAGCGTAATCTTCCGTCACGATGACATCATTTTTTGGAAGGAAGTTACTTGCAATTCCTACCGCAGCTTCCAGGTATCCGCCAGGATCTCCACGCACATCAATCACGAGTTTGGTTGCGCCAGTTGCGCGGAAATCGGTGAGTGCGCGCGTAAAGAGCTGACTCGAGTTTGCACTGAAGCTGTAGATCGCAATTTTATACACATCCCCTTCGGCGTTTAATCCGTGTTCAAGTATCGGGGTTTCAATAGTGTCGCGAATGACAGAAATATCCACTGATTCTCCATCTCTATATATGGTGAAAGAGACTTCCGTACCTTTCTTCCCGCGAATTTTCTTCACCGCCTCATCGGTTGAAAGTCCCTTGGCGCTCTCTCCGTTAATCGCGATGATTTTATCTCCGGTCATAATACCGGCACGCTCCGCAGGGGTGTTTTTCAAAGGGGCAATCACGGTGAGCACATCGTCTTCAATGCCTATTTCCATTCCCACTCCTTCGAAATTGCCGGCAATGTCGTCAAGAAACACTTTTGAATCTTCCGGCGGAAGAAACACGGTATACGGATCCCCAAAGCTTGCGGTCATGCCGGCGATAGCGCCCCACACACGCTCTTCTGACGTAGGAGGAGTTGACGTTCCGTGTGTTTGGACAAACTGCGCATTAAGCACATTCCAGGCTTTCCAAAAATCTTCAAGCTTGGCCGAGCTATCAGGGGTTGCGTCAAGGGTATTTCCGAGAAGCGGTACGTGCGCAAACACATCTCCCACTCCTTTTCCTGCAACCGTAATACCGCCCACAAACGAAACTGCGGCAACGAGCGCAATGATTACCGCATGGTTAGTACTACCCGGCGGTTTTACCGCGACTTCATTTTCATGCATTGAAAAAATTATATCACGGGTCTTTTCCCCGCATGAAAATAACCGTGGTGCATATATAAGGGTATACTTTAGAAGAATGATCACGCGGCACACATATAGTGGAATGGTGTGGGTAGACTTAGAAGCGCCGGGGCGCGACGAACTGCGTGCCGTCATGGATGAGTTTTCAATCGCACATGAAATTGAAGAAGAGATCGTAAAGCCAACCCCGTACCCACTTTTTTCAGAACAAAACAACTATACCTATCTTATTCTTCACTTCCCTACCGCAGACCTTAAAGGAGGCGCCCGCAATCAGGAGGTTGATTTTATCGTAGGAAAAAAATTCTTGATCACCGTGCGCTATGAAGTCATTGGCTCCATAAATCATTTACATAAAGCATTTGAAGCGGAAGAACTACTCGGTACCAAACGCCACAGCGAAGAAGGACCTGCTCTTATAGAACAGGTGGTGCGCCGTATGTACACCTCCATGCGTGAAGAAGTGGAAGACGTGGCGCTCAAGCTAGAGCGTATTGAACGAGATATTTTTTCCGGAAAAGAACGACAAACAGTGCGTACCATTTCTGAAGTCGGGCGTGTGTTGCTTCGCTTTGATACCTCACTCGTGCGCCATGCAGAACCGCTTGGACTGTTTCTCGAGGCACTCAGTTCCTCTTCATTTTTCGGAAAAAGCTTTACAAAGATGGCTGCACGCATTGAGTCTGAACGCGCTCATGTGGAAGCGCTAGTCGCGTCATTTCGTGCGGTTGCAAAGGAGCTACGCGAAACCAATGACTCCCTTCTCTCGACCTCTCAAGACGAAACCATGAAGGTGTTCACCGCCATTACGGTCATACTACTTCCGCTCACCCTCATTGCCTCTCTCTTTGGTATGCATACGAAATACGAACCGATTATGGGTATGGAAAACGACTTTTGGATCGTAATCGGACTGCTCGTGATCGTTGGAGTCATTACCGCATGTATTATGAAGCTCAAAAAGTGGATGTAGCGCTCATGCGACTTTTCAATACGAACGTACAGGATGTGTTTCTCACAAATACTCTTTCAGGGAATAAAGAGGTATTCGTGCCGCTTAAAGGCAGGTGTGCAACCATATACTCTTGTGGACCGACCGTATATGGCCCCGCCCACATTGGGAACCTGCGCTCGTATATTTTTTCTGACACACTCGCTCGTACGCTCATCCGCGCTGGATATAGCGTGAAGCGCGTCATAAACATAACCGACGTAGGACATTTGGTGGGTGATGGCGACGAGGGTGAAGATAAGATGAGTGTCGGGGCGGCGCGTGAAAAAACAACGCCTGAAGAAATTGCTCACAAATACGAAACACTGTTCAAGCAGCATATCCGCACACTGAATATCGAAACTAAAAATATTCAATTTCCTCGTGCAACGGGGTTTATTCGCGAGCAAATAAGAATGGTGAAAACACTTGAGAAAAAAGGATATGCCTATAAGACAAAAGACGGGGTGTACTTTGACACCAGCCGCTTTCCAGAATATGGAGTGCTTGGTGGCGTAAAAGATGCCCACCTGAAAGCGGGCGCGCGCGTCCACATGGGCGACAAGCGAAGTTTCCATGATTTTGCGCTTTGGCGGCTTGCCAAACCTGGAGAGCTTCAACAATGGAACTCTCCCTGGGGACGCGGAAACCCGGGGTGGAGCATTGAGTGCTCCGCGATGGCAACTACCTTACTCGGTAACCAAATAGACATCCACACCGGCGGTGAAGACCACATCCACATCCACCACAATAACGAAATTGCGCAGTCAGAGTGTGCGACAGGAGTTTATCCGTTTGTCAGAGTGTGGATGCATAACGCATTTATTTCTATCGAGGGCGAGAAGATTTCAAAATCTCTCGGGAACACGTTCACGCTTGATGATGTCATACAAAAAGGTATCCACCCGCTTGCGCTTCGTTTCTTATATCTCCAAGCGCACTACCGCACTCCGCTTTCCTTTTCTTGGGAATCGCTCACCGCTGCGCAAACCGCGCTTGAAACACTCTGGGATTACGCACGACAGACACTCAACACTGTCGCGAAGAAAACAGAACGAGGTACATTCTCTGAAAAATTTGAAATGCACATGCGGAATGATTTAGATACCGCAGGTGCGATGGCCTTCCTGTTTACGATACTTTCAAAAAAAGAAGGCACTGTAGAGGCGCGCGCAGGGCTTATTCATGGTGCGGAAACATATCTTGGTCTTTCTCTCACTTCTCCACCAAAAACCTCTCTTGCACTCAATGAGCTCCCGACAGATATCCAAGAACTTGCCCGGCATCGAACCCAGGCACGTGAATTGCGTGATTTTAAGAAATCAGATGAGCTCCGTCAGACACTCCTAAACCGGGGATATCGTGTGGAAGACCGCCCTTCTGGCACCACTTACAAGAAGCTCTAAGAGAGGTAGAATTGGGGTATGGCATCCACCGAACGCATTCCCCCACAAAGCCTTGAGTCCGAGCGCGCATTGCTTGGTGCCCTTTTGCTCAAGCCTGACGCACTTCATGACGTAGCAGATTTAGTACGACCTGAATCGTTTTACGCAGAAAAGCATAAGCTCATTTTTGAAACTATGCGAGAGCTTTCCGAACGTGGAGAGCCTATAGACCTGGTCTCTCTCACGGAACGGCTCACGGGGAAAAACCAGCTTGAGCGCGCAGGCGGGCGCGCGTACATTGCAGAGCTGGCAACCAGCGCACCTGCACCGGGGAACTATTCTCATTATGCCGAGCTCGTGGGTCGCAAACACCTGATGCGCGCGCTTATAGATGCGTCCTATGAAATTACAGAAGCTGCATTTGATGAAAGCCGTGACCACACCGAAGTGCTGGATGAGGCAGAAAAGAAAATTATGGCCGTGGGCTCTGGTATTGCGTCGCATAAATTCATCGCCATTGGCGACAAAATGGAAGACGCATGGGACCGTATTGAAAAACTTTCAAGCGGTGAGAAGACACTCCGTGGCGTGACCACCGGCTTTCCTGAGCTTGACGCAAAGCTTTCAGGGTTTCATCCGTCAGATTTGGTTATCCTTGCGGCACGTCCTTCGGTGGGAAAATCCTCACTCATGCTCGACTTTGCCCGCAACGCAGCAAAGCTTGATATCCCTGTGGGAATTTTCTCTCTTGAAATGAGTTCCGAGCAGCTCATTGATCGTATGCTCTCTGCAGAAGCAGGAGTGGACTCTTGGAAAATTCGCACGGGAGCAAGGATGACCCAAGAAGAGCGCGATGACATCATCGCTGGCATGGAGCGCCTTTCCCGCGCCCCTATATTTATTGACGACACGCCAGGAAATAACATCCTGGCGATGCGTGCCGTAGCCAGACGCCTAAAGCGCGAACGCGGCATCGGACTCATTGTGGTTGACTACCTTCAGCTCATGACTCCGGTCGGGGCAAAATCTTCTGATTCCATGGTTCAGCAGGTAACGGAAATTTCTCGTTCTCTAAAATCGCTTGCGCGTGAAATTAATGTTCCCGTGATTGCGCTTTCCCAGCTTTCGCGTGCCGTGGAGCAACGTGGAGGAAAGCCGCGACTCTCTGACCTGCGCGATTCCGGCTGTCTTACCGGCGACACCCTCATCCAGCGTGCTGATACGGGAGAGCGTGTTCCTATTAAAGACCTGGTCGGGCAAACAAACGTTCCCGTCGTTTCTCTCGATGGCTCCTATGAACTACGTCCTATGCTTGCAAGCAAGGTCTTCTCGAGTGGAAAGAAAATGACCTATGCGCTCACCCTTCGAAGCGGTCGAACGATTAAAGCATCGGCAAACCATCAATTCCTGACGCTCGAGGGCTGGCAGCGCCTGGATTCTCTTCAGGAGTCTGACCGTCTTGCGCTTCCTCGTCTTCTGACTGCGACAGCTCCAACCTCGTCCCTTTCCGTATCTGAATTGACGCTTCTTGCTCACCTGCTTGGCGATGGCTATGTTCTTCCACGCCAACCAATCCACTACACGAGTGCAGACCCGAAGAATCTGGACGCCGTTGAAAAAGCAGCGCGCGAGCTCTTTGGTATTACTCCTCGTCGCGTTACACAGAAGAATTGGTGGCACACCTATCTCCCTTCTCCATATCGTCTCACGCACGGAAGACCTCATCCCATAACCGCCTGGTATCGTGCGCTTGGTATTGAGCCTGTCCGCTCGCATGAGAAACGAGTACCTAAGGCACTCTTTGCATCTGATAGTAAGTCCATTCAGTTGTTCTTGCATCATTTCTGGGCCACCGACGGCAACATTTCCTGGAAACTTCTTCCTGGCAAAAAACCCTCTGCCGCCATCTACTACGCTTCCGCAAGCAAGGGTCTTGCAGAAGACGTACAACACCTTCTGCTTCGTCTTGGTATCTGGAGCAAGGTGAACTGCGTGAAAAACAACAAGGGGTACCGCCCGATGTACCACGTGCAGGTACAAAGTGCTCCGGTACAACTTAAATTCCTTGAGCTTGTTGGTTCCTATGGAGCTCGTGGAGCACTGGTGCCCAAGCTCATAAAAGCTCTTCGTGCCATTGCACCCATCCCTAACACCGACACCATTCCGAAAGAAGTGTGGGATCTTCTGGTAACTCCAGCAAAAGAAACAAACGACATGAGTTGGCGCGACCTCGCCTCATCTATGAAGACTGCCTACAACGGAACCGCGCTACGCACCACCAGTGTTTCGCGTGCGCGTCTTGCGACTCTCGCAAAGACCCTCAAGAGCGATGCGCTGATGCACCTTGCTGAGTCTGACGTGTACTGGGATGAAGTGGTGTCTGTTACCCCTCTCAAAGTTGAAGAAGTCTTTGATATGACAGTTCCAGGGACACATAATTTTGTTGCAGGAGATGTGGTGGTGCACAACTCCATCGAACAAGACGCGGACGTTGTGATGTTTATCCACCGAGAAGATAAAAGCAATCCGGATGCAGAAAAAACAAACATTGCACAAATTCTTATTGAAAAGCACCGCAACGGGCCAACAGGCATCGTTGAGCTTATTTTCAACGGCGACCGCACCACCTTCCAGTCTGCGGCAAAAGCAGGCTATGGCGATTTAGCCGGCGAATTCTAAAACTAGCCACGAGGCACGAGAGCATAGCTATTAGCGACACTTGATTTGATGCGTTACTCTAAACCCTACCCCCTAGTCGCTCACTACTATGTCAGACCGGATTGAAGAATTGACGAGAGCGTTCGAACGCTTCCCTGGTATAGGTCCCCGCCAGGCACGGCGGTTTGTGTTTCACCTTCTTTCAACAAGCGTAAGTGATAGATCAAAAATTGCAGAGCTTATTGCAAAGCTCGGAGATACTGTGCGGCAGTGTGCAGAGTGCATGCGCTATGCACACGGTGGCGGACCGGTTTGTAATGTATGTTCAGACACAAACCGTGATGATAGTCAGCTTCTGGTGGTTGAAAAAGATCAAGACCTTCAGGCGCTTGAGCGCACCGGAACGTATAAGGGCCGGTACTTTGTGCTTGGAGGTGTGCTGACTCTTTCTGGGAAAGGCACTATCCGTGAGAAAGAACTTTTGAAAAATATAGAGATGCGTATGAAAAAGAATCTTAAAGAAATTATACTGGCACTTTCTGCCACCAGTGAAGGAGAGAATACGATTGATCATTTGAAGCACGCCCTGCTTCCCTATCGCACCAGTATCAAACTCTCTGTGCTTGGTCGCGGACTTGCTACCGGTTCCGAACTTGAATACTCCGACGCAGAAACGCTTTCTGGCGCCCTTCAAAATCGCAAAGAAACGTGAGTTTTAAACCTCATTAGAAAGAAAAACCGCTCCTTAGAGGAGCGGTTTTTCTTTTTAGGAGAGTGAGTCGATCTTCACCTTCACAAAAGGCTGGCGGTGGCCACGGCGCTTGAGGTAGCGACTCTTCGCTTTGTATTTCACCACATCAATCTTCTTTGCGCGCCCTACGGATGCAACGGTACCAGTAACTTTTGCTCCTTTCAAAAGGGGTGCGCCAAGCGTAAGCGTGGTGCCGTCATCCTTCATAAGTACTTCATCAAACGTGACTGCGTCTCCTGCTTTCAGGTCTCCTGGGAGCTTTTCAATGGTAACAACGCTTCCTGCGCCTACCACATACTGCTTCCCTCCCGTCTTAATGACTGCCATTTCCATAGTTATGAAAGAGTACCTCACGTAGCACATTTACGCAAGAAAAAGTGAATCCCCCGGAAACCTATGGTGTAAACCAATGGCTTCCGGGGGATTACAGATAGAAGGGATGAGGCTTTCTCGATTCTTCGGACACAACCCTATGTAGAACTCCCAAGGTTAGCCAGAAGCTAGACCGTCAGGCGGCCGCAAGTCGGGCGCTCTAGCTAACGTCGACGCTCACGCTTCACTCCTCAAATACCATAGCAGAACCCGTCTCGTAGTCAATACGCACTATTGACATGTACATGTACTAGGTTACTATACGCACGCTTCTATTGGCTCAATCAAGGGCCAAACAAACGGAGGAAGCGATGAACATGAATGTACAAGACCCGGAGCTTCGCCTGGCATTTGCCAGGCAGAATCTCTGCTGCGCAATCGACGCCGTGCTTGCGGAACACGCAAGCCAGAAAAAGCGCCGGCGGAAAAAGCGTGCAGTGCGCGCGAAGAAAAAGAAGTAGAGTTCTACCTCTCTTCTCCTGAAACAACGACAGCCGGTGATTCATTTCGCCGGCTGTTTTCCCTACTTATAAATCGGACCTCCGAAGTCCAATTTTATATAAAAAGAACCCCCGCGTATTTCGCGGGGGGCATTTCTTTTCTGACCTCTCTCCGTGTCCTTGCGGAGGTGGGTCCGCTTCGAAGTTCATCCCGGTTACCCACTCTATCCCTGTAGCATACCCCCTATCCTTGCGGAGGTGGGTCCGCTTCGAAATACAGGATATCCGGGGATTACTTGTGTAAGTAGCATACCCCCTATCCTTGCGGAGGTGGGTCCGCTTCGAACATGGTACTCAGCACAGGAAGCTTGCTGAGTAGCATACCCCCTATCCTTGCGGAGGTGGGTCCGCTTCCAGAATATTTTGAGCGTGGGGTTT